>ERZ773267.117-NODE-117-length-61698-cov-7.471830_pt1 | contig 61698 bp, 64 predicted proteins | sample MGYA00511959_ERZ773267 | MGnify/ENA primary metagenome ERZ773267 (study PRJEB29015, sample SAMEA2738165) | human oral metagenome | biome: human oral; feature: human-associated habitat; material: saliva | place: China | collected 2240 ...
ATAAATAATTTCAATATATGTTAATTATACCACAATCTGATATTTAAAATAAAGCCATTAAAAAAATCGACAACCTCAAAAAGCTTATTCAGCTTGAAATTCTAAGGTTATCGAACTTTTTTACTCCTGTACTTGACAAAGAGTCACTATTTTTTTATCCATGACATAAGTTTTCTTAATTCAGCTCCAACTTTTTCAACTTCATGTTTTGCAAATTCTTCCCTTTTAGCTTTCAGGAATGGCTGACCTGCTTTTGAATCAGCTAAGAAATCATCAGCAAATTTTCCAGATTGAATATCTGCCAGAACTCCCTGCATTGCTTTTTTAGTTTCAGGTGTGATTATTTTTGGTCCTGTAATATAATCTCCGTATTCTGCTGTATTTGAAATTGAATTTCTCATTGTTGCAAGTCCACCTTCATAAATAAGGTCTACAATCAGTTTCATTTCGTGAAGACATTCAAAATAAGCATTTACAGGGTCATATCCAGCTTCCACAAGTACTTCAAATCCAGTTTTCATAAGTTCTACAACTCCACCACATAAAACTGCCTGTTCTCCAAATAAATCTGTTTCTGTTTCCTGTTTATAAGTTGTTTCAAGTATTCCTGATCTTCCTCCACCAATACCTGATGCCCATGCAAGAGCTACTTCCTTAGTATCTCCACTAGGATCTTTTTCCACTGCTATAAGACAAGGAACTCCACTTCCTTCCTGGAAAGTTCTTCTTACAAGATGTCCTGGTCCTTTTGGTGCAACCATAAATACATTTATATCATCTCTAGGATTTATCTTTTTGAAATGAATGTTAAATCCATGTCCAAATCCTAAGTATGCTCCTTCTTTCAAGTTAGGTGCAACATCTGCCGCATATGTGTCCGCCTGTAATTCATCAGGAATTAGAATCATAACTATATCTGCACCTTTTACTGCATCAGCTGTTTCTTTAACTGTAAATCCTGCTTCTTCAGCCTGTCCCCATGATTTTGAACCTTTTCTAAGCCCCACTGTTACATCCATTCCACTTTCCTTTAAGTTCAATGCATGAGCATGCCCCTGTGATCCATACCCCAGTATTGTTATTTTCTTTCCTGTCAATTTGTCCAAGTTACAGTCTGCATCATAATAAACTGTTGTTCCTAAAATATTTCCTGCCATTTTTTTATCCTCCCGAATTTATATTTTAATAATTTCATACTTAAATAAATTTTATTCAAGTCTGTTTTACGACTTTTACATCAACTTAAACATTATATATTTTATAATAAAAATTGTCAATAATCTAGCCCATATATGTTTTTACTGTTTAGTATAAATAATATATATTATCATCTATCAGATATAATAGTTACTTTTATTTCCCTTTTCTTTAACAATTCTTCTAATCATCATAAAAAACAACCACAAGTAATGATAAAATTACTGGCTTTATTTAACAATCAGCCATGGTCTATCATTTTCCCAGACAATTTTTACTGACATTTCAAACATTTCTGATAAAATTTCGTCTGTTAAAATATCTCTTTTATTGCCCTTTGCAAAAACTTTCCCATCTTTTAAAAGAGTCACATGAGTAATTGAAGGTATTATTTCTTCAATTTGATGTGTTACATAAATAAATGGTACTGCATTTTCATTTTTAGAATTTTTTTCCAAAATTGAAAGCAGATATTCCCTTGATTTTACATCCAATCCGGAACAAGGCTCATCCAAAATCAGTAAATCCGGTTCATTCATAAATGCCCTTGCAAGTAATGTCCGTCTTTGTTCACCTTGTGACAATGTTGAAAAATATTTATCCTTGATGTATGTTATTCCAAAATCTTCAATTATTTTTTCAGCTTTTTTTCTATCTTCCTCCGTTACTTCCTGATAAATTCCAATCGAACTGAATTTCCCGGAAATTACAACATCTTCTAATTTCTGGGAATTCAATGTACTCAAAAAATTATTTAAAGTAGAGCTCACAAAACCTACTCTGTCACGAATTTTTGTCCATACATAATTTCCAAATTTATTCCCAAAAACCCGTACTTCTCCTGAAGTTGGAAAAGTATAAGCTGGAATCATTCCCAAAAGAGTGGATTTACCGGAGCCGTTCAGCCCCAGTAAAGCCCAATTTTCTCCTTCATTTATGTGCCAATCTATCCCCTTTAAAATTTCCCTGCCTTCTCTTCTAAATGTAACATTTTCATAATGAAGTATTTCTTTCATAATATATTCCTTTTTTTATATTCTTCCTGCTATTTCTGTTCCCATTTCAGCAGTTCCGACTTTTTTCATTCCTTCAGTATAAATATCAGCTGTTCTATATCCTTCTTCCAATGTTTTTTCTACTGCCTTTTCTATTGCATCAGCTTCAGCAGATAAATCAAATGAATATCTTAGCATCATTGCGGCAGAAAGTATTGTTGCAATAGGATTTGCCACATTCTGTCCAGCTATATCAGGGGCAGAACCATGACTTGGCTCATAAAGCCCTTTCTTTCCGTCACCTAAACTTGCAGATGCCAGCATTCCAAGTGATCCTGTAAGCATTGAAGCCTCATCAGATAAAATATCTCCAAACATATTCTCAGTTAAAATTACATCAAACTGGCCAGGATTTGAAATCAGCTGCATTGCCGCATTATCCACATACATATGTGAAACTTCCACTTCAGGATAATCCTTTGCTATTTCCTCAACAATCTTTCTCCAAAGTTTAGAAGTGTCAAGAACATTGTGTTTATCAACACTTGTCAACTTTTTATTTCTAAGTTTTGCTATTTCAAATGCTTTTTTAGCAATTCTTTCAATTTCAGGTCTTGTGTATGAAAGTGTGTCATATGCCTTCTCTTCTGAATATTCCCTATGACCGAAGTAAAGTCCACCTGTAAGTTCTCTTACTATCATTATGTCAAGCCCTTCACCGATTATTTCCTCTTTTAAAGGACTCGCACTTTTCAATGGTTTAAATAATGTTGCAGGTCTTAAGTTAGTATATACCCCAAGTTCCTTTCTTATTGCAAGAAGTCCTCTTTCCGGTCTCTTCTGTGGGTCAATATTGTCCCATTTAGGCCCTCCAATTGCTCCAAGTAAAATTGCATCACTTTCCCTGCACACTTGAACTGTTTCATCAGATAAAGGAATACCATACTTATCAATAGACTCTCCACCTAAATACCCCTGAACATACTCAAACTTATGACCAAATTTCTCTCCAATCTTATCCAGAACTTTTACTGCTTCATCAACTATTTCCGGACCAATTCCATCCCCTTTTAATAATGCAATGTTATAATTCATTTTATATACCCCTTTCAATTTTTATATTTATAAAAATATCTACATTAGTTACTTCTCACAGTTTTGTTTCTATATTTCTCAAGCTTTGGCATGAATTTATCTTTTATGCTGTCATATTCCCCTTTGTATTCCAATTTTCCATTTTCATCATAAAATTCAAATTCCCCGATACTGCTTCCATCTTTTGTGTTACCTTTTAACATTGTTTTTCCATTTTCATAATAGTAAACGATTTCACCATTATGCTTATTATTTATAAAATTACTCTTCATGTAAATTCTTCCATTAGGATAATATATGATATATTTTCCTTCAAGCTGATTATTTATATAATTTCCTTCGTTCTGAACTCTTCCGGAAACATAATATTCCTTTTCTTTTCCATTTTTTATTCCCTGAACATAGTTACTTGTTCTATTTATTTTTCCACTTTTAAAAAATTCAGTTGTCATTCCATCATAAAGACCATTTCTATAAGTGACTTTTCTTTCAAGTTTACCGTCTTCTGTATAAAATTCCCACACTCTATCCTTTTTATCATCTTTATAATTTCCTTTTGCCATAGTATTCCCATTTTTATAATAAAATACAGCGGCACCGTCCCTTTTTCCATTTTTATACTCCACTTCAAGGAAACTTCTTCCTGTTTCTATATACGTACCTGTAAATTTAAATGATTTTTTTCCTTGTCCTGATGCTGAAATTGAAGCTTCCTTTGCCGCTTCATTGAATGAAACATTATCAAGTTCCTGCTCAAAAGATAAATCTGCAAAAAGTGTCTGCATACTTAACAGCATTACTAAAAAAAGTATTTTTTTTAACATTTTTTTACCTCCTATTGAATATTTTTAATTTAATAAATTTCTTCTATCCACTTTTTCCTTCAATCTATCAAAATATCCACTTTCAATCAGATTATTTCTATTCTGTAGCCACCATGCTTTTCCATTAATTTTAATGAAATTTATTATTTCTTTTTTTACTTTTCCATCAGTTTCCACTTTTATTATTAGACTATAACTTAGAAGTCCTTTTTTCAGTACAATACTCTTGATATCTTCCACTTTCATGATGAAAGATAATTCCTTAATTCCACCCAGTACTTTCATTTTAAAGAATAATATTTCATCTTCCCTAAAAAGAATATAATAAGGCTGTGCTGATTTAAATAGCAATCCAGAAAGTCCCAATAACCAAAATGAATTTAAATTTCTCTCCTGCCTAGTGGCATAAATATAGTTTCCATTATGAACTATATTGTTTTCCTCAAAATACTCTTCAACTCTTAGCTGTTCTTTTGATTTTTTTTCCATGTCTAATTCTCCTTCTTAAAAAATTTAATCCATATAATATTCATCTATTTCACCATTAAAATTACAGCACGCATAGAACATCTTATCAACAAAAAATAATTTTTCGTTTTTACTCCTCTTTTAGACTATTTATGATTCTCCTCATATTTCCTAATCTCATCTTCATGTTCCAATGTCAGTCCGATTGAATCCAGTCCTTTCAGCAATCTCTGTTTCCAGCTTTCTTCCAGCTCAAACAAATAGTCCTTTCCATTTGCAGTCAGTTTATTATTTTCAAGGTCAACTGTAACTTTTGCATCTCCAGGAAGTTTAGCCAGTTCCAGTCTGTCCTCTTCCGGTAAAGTTATTGGTAAATGCCCGTTATTCAGCCAGTTCATATAGAATATCCCTGAATATCCTCCTGCAACAATTACATGAAACCCATAATCCTGCAATGCCCAAGCCGCATGTTCCCTGCTCGAACCACACCCAAAATTATCTCCTGTAATCAAAATTGTCCCTGTTTTGTATTCAGGTTTATTTAAATTAAAATCCATATTGTCTGTTCTGTCTTCGTTGTATCTCCATTCATCAAATACATATTGCCCAAAACCTGTTTTTTCAATACTTTTCAAATATTGCTTTGGAATCAGCTGGTCTGTATCAATATTATCATTCATTATAGGAACTATTGTTCCTTCATATTTTGTAAATGGTTTCATATTTTTCTCCTTCATTTTTTTGTATAAAAATCCTATTTTTAGCTACTTTTTAAAAGGATTTTTCAATTTGTCTTTTATCCCTTTTTTGATTAAATTAAGAACACAATCAAAAATATTGTTTGCTTCAGTTTCGTCAATATTTAACTCTTTTACATAACGACTTACAATTTGATCTTTCCCTTTTTTCCCTATTTCTGAGCAACTCTCAAAAATATTGATAACTTTCTGAGAAAAATTTTCATCACATCCAAGTTGTTGTTGCACTTCCTTAATCATTTTATTTTTATTCATTCTATTTATCTCCTTCTATTTTGTATAAATTATTTCACTTCTTCCAATTCCCTTACATCCACAAATTTCCCATAAATTGCAGCAGCGGCAGCCATTGCTGGACTTACTAAGTGAGTTCTTGCTCCTTTTCCTTGACGTCCTTCAAAGTTTCTATTGGAAGTTGACGCACAATGTTCTCCAGCCGGTATCAAGTCAGGGTTCATTCCAAGACAAGTGGAACATCCTGCTTCCCTCCATTCAAAGCCTGCATCTTTTAATATTTGTGCTATTCCATTTTCTTCAGCCATTTTTTTAACAATTTGTGATCCTGGAACTACAACTGCTGTAATATTTGGCGCAACTTTCTTACCTTTTACAATTTTTGCGGCAATTTCCAGATCACTCAGTCTTCCATTTGTACACGAACCAATAAATACATGTTTTAATGGTATATCAAATGGTGTTTGCCCCGGTTTTAATCCCATATATTCATATGCCTTTTCATCATTGTGATCTTTAATTTCAGGGAAAGTTTCTGTAACGTTGATTCCCATTTCAGGATTTGTTCCCCAGGTAACTTGAGGTTCAAGGGTTGAAACATCCACTTTTATATGTTTATCAAAGGCTTCCACAGAATCTGTGTATAATTCCTTCCATTCAGCCACCTTTTTCTCAAATTCCTCACCTTCCGGTGCAAATCTTCTTCCTCTTACATATTCAAAAGTAGTTTCATCAGGAGCAATAATTCCTGATTTTCCTCCACCTTCAATCGCCATATTGCAAATTGTCATTCTTTCTTCCATAGAAAGCCCTCTTATTGTATCTCCAAAAAACTCGAAGGCATACCCATTTCCAAGGCCAATTCCATAAGTTTTGATTATATGTAAAATAATATCCTTTGCATAAACTCCCTTTTGCAGTTTTCCTGTTATTTCAATTCCCATTGTTTTAGGTTTTTTCTGCCAGATTGTCTGTGTTGCCAGTACGTGTTCAACTTCACTTGTTCCAATTCCAAATGCAATTGCTCCAAATGCCCCATGAGTTGCAGTATGGCTATCTCCACAAACTACTGTTTTTCCAGGCTGTGTAAGTCCCTGCTCAGGCCCTACCATATGCACAATTCCATTACTTTCGTTAAACATATCAACCAATTCTATTCCAAATTCCTTACAGTTTGCTGCAAGTGCATCCAACTGTGCTTTTGAAATTTTATCTTTAATATCAAGCCTTTGCGACATTATTGTTGGAGTATTATGGTCCATTGTTCCAAATGTCAGATCAGGTCTTCTAACCTTTCTCCCCGCAATTCTTAATCCTGAAAACGCCTGTGGTGAAGTAACTTCATGAATTAAGTGTAAGTCTATATAAAGCAGCTGTGCTTCCCCTGGTTCCCCTGTTATTACATGTTTTTCCCAAACCTTATCAAATAAAGTTTTTGGTTTTTTAATTTCATTTTTTGTTTCTGACATTTTTTTCCTCCAATTCTTTCTACAAGTTTTTCTATATTTTTATTAATTATTTTAAAATTGTATCAATCTATTGTCTTCAAATTCCTGTAATTCTTTTACCCTTTCAAAAATAATCTCTACATTCTGTTCCCTTAAATAGTTCATATACAATGCTCTATCATTTTTTTTAATCACAAACGGACTTATATTTTCCTGAAAACACAAATACAGCATAATCAGCCTTCCTGTTCGTCCATTTCCATCGCTAAAAGGATGAATTCTCTCAAATTCTATATGAGAATTTAATATTTCTGACAACTTTTCATCATCAGTTTTACACAATTCCAACCTATAATTCAAGTTTTCAATCCAATTTTTTGCAAGAACTGGTGCCTGACTTGGTGTAGAAGTTTCAAAATCTGAACCAATTATTGCATTACTGCTATTTTTAAAATTTCCCGCATTAACGTTTAATCTGTCTAAAATTTCCTTATTTATATTTTTAATCATATAAATATCTAATTTTTTCTCATTTTCAAGTTCACTTATAATATAATCAATTGCTTTCTTATGATTTAAAACTTCAAAAACTTCACGTACACTCTTGCTTCCAGGTATTGTACTATCCAAAATAATTGTAGCCGTTTCATTTAGTGTCAATGTATTTCCTTCAATAGCATTCGAGTGATGCGTCATTCTTACTGATAAATCTAAAAAATATTCATAATTTATAGTTTTTATATCCATTTTCCCAACTTTCTATTCTTATAAAATTAATAGCAGTCCCAATTGTAGAAAACATCTGAAAAGTCCCTATTTTTTAATTTTTCACGATTAATAAAGAAATTCATCACTCCACAATCTCCAATCATTATTTCTTTTCCACTATTAATTTGAAATAATAAAGTATCGTATTCATTTATTTCCTCACCCTTTCTTGGTTCAGATTGTGTGAAAAATGGAAATCCATTACATTTTGTGCCAATATTTTCTTCATAAAATTCATATCCATAAATTTCTTCCACTTCTTCAGACAATTTATCTTTTTCATCAAATTTAAAATTTTCTTCTTCCCATACTTTTTCAAATAAAATATCTAAAAAATCATAGTCTAAATTCTCTTTTTGTTTTCCCAAAGAAAATTCCATTTTGCAAGGATGATGTGCTATCAAAAAATCCCATGCCGGGTCATATTTGTAAGGATTATACATTTTCTTAAACTCATCTTCCAAATAGTAATCTTCAATTTTCTCATAATAAATTACATCAAAACCATTCCGATTTGTACTGTTGTCAAAATCTAATCCCATCAAGTCATCTCCCAAAACCCAAAATTGCAAAATTCCTTCTTTTGGAAAATTTTCTAGACCTTTTAAGTCAGCACAATTTATCTGTGCAAGAAACATAAACTGTTTCCCTTCTGAATTTGTTGGAATTTTACTCCCTTTTGGAATATATGGAATTCCTTCAATTTTACTGTCTGTTATTTTTATTTCCTTTGAAGCATTGACTGAAGCATTTGCAACAATCATTTCTTTTGCTGTTTCATAATACTTTTTTTTAATTTTTTCAAAAATATCTTTTGCCAACTTCTTTAATTCTTTATCTTCCATATCACACCTCTTCCAAGTCTTTACTTAACTTTCCTCAATTTCAGTACCACAATTTCAGGCTGTGCGAAAAATCTTATAAACATTTCAAAGGCTCCACCGCCAACACCTGAATATAATTTTTCTATTTATCATTTTTTACCTCTTAATTTACATTTTCAAAAATGTACAACTATTTATTTTCTAATTCTATTTCTTATGAATTTCATCATACATTTTTGCAAGCTGTATCGCTCTTTCCTTTGTTCTTTCCATTCTTGTTCCCGCTTCAATTGGAACAACTATTGTTCCGCAAGTCATTCTTTTTCCTTTTTCATCAAGACCACATTCTTCGTCAAGCATTTTTTCTATTTCTTTTTCTATATTTTTTATCCATTCCCTCTCACTGTTTTGAAGTTTTGCTTTCTGTTCACCTGAAAGTTCTGACATCAGAAGCTTATAAACTTTATTTAGTTCATCATCCCATGCTTTACGGGCTTTTTCTGCCTGTTCTGCCATTTCTGCCGTACTTCCTTCAAAATCAGTGTCCTTTACAGAAGACATTCTTTTCATCAGTTCCTCTTCATAATTTGTTTGCTGAGTCACAGCATTGGCAACTGTTTCTTCAACTTTTTGAATATCCTTCTGCAGATTTTGCAGATTTTGCTGTGCTTCTGCCTGTTTCTGCTCATTTTCTTCTATCTTTTTTATTTTTTCCTTTGCTTCCTGCAGCTTTAATTCTGCCTGAAGACGTAGCATTTTTGAATATGAACTATATATTAAAAAAACTCCAATAAGAATTATTACTGCAAAAACTGAAGTAATAACAGATTTCTTATTTTCTTCCCTTTTTCTGTTTTCTTTGCTTTTTTTATTTTCTCCGTTCATTTTACTTTCCCTCTCTCTTTATATTTTAAATTTTCCAATTCAATTATAGCTTTTTTTCTTAAAATTTAAACTAAATTATTTACACTCTAATCAACAGTAAATTTGTAGTAAGTCCTGCTGCAGTTCCAATAAGAAGTATTATATCTCCACTCTTTATTTTACCACTTTCCAGCCCATGGGCCAGTGCAAGCGGAACAGAAGCAGAAACCATATTTCCAAATTCTTTTACCTCATTTATAAATTTATCTTCGGTTATACCTAACTTTTCCATCACAATAGGCATGGCCACACTTGCCTGATGCGGTACTACCATATCAATATCTGATATTTTCATTCCATTATTTTCCAGAAATTCCTTCATCATTTCAGGAATTTTTTTCATAGATAGTGACAGTATAGTTTTTCCATTCATGTCAAACATGAATTCTTCTTTTGTTTCTTCAGAATAATTTTTAGGATGTAAATTACTTAAACCACCCCTAATTTCAGTGGAATGTGCTCCTTCAGACCAAGTTTTCTGCATAGCATCTATAATCCCTGTTTCTTTTTCCGTTTTTTCTATAATAAAAGCTGCAGCACCGTCACTGAAAAGCCTGAAACTCTCCTTCTGTTTAGGATTTAAGGCTATTGATGCGACATCACAGGAAACAATCAGCACTCTTTTATATCTTCCTGCTTCAACTAGATATGACATTGTATCCAGAGCTGTCATAAAACTTGTGCATGTTGTATTTATATCTAATGCAGGAATTGAAGTTCCTTTTGCAATTTTTTCATGAATCAATGCCGCCGTGCAAGGTATTGGCTGTATTCCAACTGCACTTGCTGAAACTATGCAATCTATATCATCAATCTTAATTCCCGTATTTTCGAGTGCTTTTTCACATGCTGAAACAGCAAGGGAAATCTGATTTTCTTCTCCACTTATTCTATAACGGGTCTGACCATTAAAACTGACTGTATTTTCCGGTAGTTCCACTCCATATCCTATAATCTGTATTTTTCTCATTTTATTACCTTTCTTATTATTCTTTTCAACTTCACTGTTTTATCTACTTCATAATCTATAAATTGTATTTTTACATTTTCTATATCCAGAGAAGCAAATAAATTTTCAAATTCTTTTTTTATTAACTTCTTCTGCTCCTCATTTATATTTAAAACAGCTATTTCCAGTAAGTTTTCATTTATTTGGAAAACCTGATATTCTCTTATATTTTCAACAAAAAGTATTGTTCTTCTGATAAAATCTGGGAAAACCACAATTTCCTTACCAGTTTTATTTGTAAATTTAAAAATATCATCTGAACGTCCTTCTATTTTTTCAATTCTTTGCAGAACTGAACCGCATTCACAAACTTCTTCCGATTCAACCAGAATATCGTTTAAATAATATTTCACAAAGGGCTGGCTTGTTCTCCTGAAATCTGTAATTATTGGATAAAATCTTTTTTCATCTATATATTCCCTGTCAAATTTTATCAAGTCCTCATTTAAATGTAAATGCCCAAATTTACATGTACAGGCTAAAAAGCCTTCTGTTGCCTGATAAATCTGATGTATTATTTTCTGTTTAAACTGAATTTTTATATATTCTTCATCAGGTTTCTCTAAAATTTCCGCAACAGAAATAATTCTTTTTACAGAAATCTTCAATTTTCCTTCTTCAATTTTCTTAGCAAGTACCAGAAGCAATGAAGGAGGAGCAACTATCATTGTCGGCTGATATTTATTCAATCTTTCAATATGCCCATCAATATCTTTAAAAGTATCGAAATATTCCAGACTTATTAAAAATGAATTTACAGTTTTGTAAAGATCATTATCTGCTCTTAGGAAAAAAGCTATTTTATGACCAAAAATATCTTTCTTTGGTAACATTTTAGCTAATATTGTTCCTGCCCATATTCCCTGTTCTTCAGGAGTTGTTAAAAACATTCCCCTGTGGCCTGACGTTCCTGATGAAAGTCCTACTGAAATATCCTTATACTTTTGATTGAAATTTCTAGTTTTTTCACTGTTCAAAGCTATTTCCATAGCCTCATCCCTTTTTACCCCTAATGTATTCAACTCATTAAAGTTTTCCATCATAAAAGCCTTATCCATTGTAAAATCTTCTGTAATATTATGATTTTTAAAATATGGTGATTTTTCCTTTAAAAACTTCAAATGTTTCTTTACCTGCTTTTCCTGATACTCCAGAAGTTCATTTCTTGAAGTCCATTTATTAAAATACCTTACTTTTATGAAAGTTGACATAATTTTAAATATTTTTCTCATTTAGTATCCTTTTTATTTTTTCTTTATTATCGTGACTTACAATAACAGAAATATCATTTTTCATAACTTTTTTCAGCAAATCGTTTCCTTGCTTATAATCTTTAAAATTATTCTGTATTTTTCTCGCAAGCCACTTCATTTTATCTGTTAGGGGCAAATATTCAGTTCCCCAGCATACATCAGCTGCAATAAGGAGATTTTTCTCAGGCAGAAATAAACATCCCTGTCCCTTTGCATGCCCGTCTACCTCTATCATCAGCATAGATGAATCAGAAAATAAATCGAAACTTTCCTTATATGGAAATAACTTATTCTCTTTATAGCTTTTTATCAATATCAATCTATTTTCAAAGTCATCTGGAAACAGTTCGTTGAAAATAAGAAGATTATCTTTTCCTGACTTAAGGTTATTATAACAAGTTTCAGTTAATATTAAATTAGAATTCGGGAAAAATTTTAAACCTCCAATATGATCAGGATGCAAGTGAGAAATAATTATGTATTTTATTTCTTTTCTGTCTATTCCCTTTTCCTTAAGCTGATAGTCAATCATATCTTCCCTTTTTAAAGTAATAGGATTAGCAAACCTATATAAAAAATATTTAGGATTATTTTTCAGAATTTCCATGGAATAACCTGTATCATAAAGAATATATCCCATTTTTCTATGCTTAATCAAAAAAACTCCTGCATAAAAATCAACTATCGTTTTCTCAAAATCTTTAAAAACTTTTTTTAAATCATTTGTACAATATCCACAACCAAAATAATCAACTTTTTCTATCATTTTTTCTGCTGTGTTCAACATATTTTTTTACTCCTTCAATTACAGATATCTTCGGATAATATCCCAATTCCTTCTTAGCCTTGTCTATATTCAAAGTCTGACTATATTTCATTAAATATAGTGTATATTTTGTAAGAGGAGGCTCTTTTTCAATTCTAAAAAACTTGTAGAATTTTTCCATAAATGAAACCAGAGGTAAAATTAAATTATAATTCCATTTTAAATATTTCCCTTCTGTGCCGATTTCATTAAAAAATAAAGTTAAAATCTCTTTAAATTCTATCGGTTCATCATTTGTAATATTATATATTCCTCCCGGGTGTTCATTATTTTCTAATGCTAGCCGTAAGGCATAGGCAACATTCTCAACACAAGTTATATCAACTTTCTGTTTTCCATCAGCAAAAAGAGGAATTCCCAGTTTTTTATTTAATTCCAGAAGTCTTGGTATTATACTCGTATCTCCAACGCCAAACAGTCCACGAGGTCGAATTATCATATAGTTCAGACTTGCAGATTTTATTATATTTTCTGCCATAATTTTACTTTTTATATAAAAGTTAAGATTATTTTCTTCAGGTGCTTCATCTTCTTTAACGTCTAACTGATCCTTTGGACCTGCATATATACTTGGTGAAGAAACAAAAACCAGTTTCAATTTCTTTTCTTCACACAGTTGAACAATATTTTTTGTTCCCAACACATTTATATTATAGAAATTTTCCCATTTACCCCATACAGTAGAAAGTGCCGCCGCATGAATAACAGCTGAACAGCCTTCAGATGCTTTAAATAAATCATCTAAATCTCCTATATCACCTTTATAGAATTCGACTTTTTCATCAACCAGTGTTTCTCCAATTTTTTCATTTCTTCCAAAAGTAACTACTTTATAATTATTATTTTTTAGTTCTTCAATTACATATTTTCCTAAAAAACCTGTTGCCCCTGTAAGCAAAACTTTCATTACTTTCCTCCCTTTAATAACCTGTCAATTTCCTTTTTCAATACTTCACTTGGCAAATATTTATTAAAATCCTTTGACATTTTTTCCAGATTATTCCATTCTTTTCTTTGCAGCATTTTCTCAAAAGCCTTTAATATATTTTTTCTTGATTTCAACTTAGCTACAATTCCAATTTCTGATAAATCAGCTCTCACAGCATAGTCAAACTGATCATAGTCATGAGGTATGACAACAGCAGGTTTATTATATTTTATGCAGGAATAAAGTATCCCTGTCCCACCATGATGAACAGCATAATCAATTTCAGGTATAACTTCATCATAATCTAAATAATGATAAATATGTAAATTATTCTCCTTTAAAACTTCCTTATCCCTTTCCGGATAACTTCCCAATGATACTACAAATAAAAATTTGGGATATAATTTTGAAAGTTTCTTTGCTACATCAATCATAATATTTTTAGCCCATTTTAAATGAGTTCCATTTGTTAAAAATATAGTTTTTTCATATCCTTTATCCTTTACAAATTTTACACTGTTTTTAAAAAGAGATGAACAGCATGATCCTGCCCAGATAAACTGTTCCGGAAAATCGTCCCTGAATTCAAATTCCTTCATTCCTAAAGCCAGTATAGAATAAGGGGAGTAGATATTTTCCTCACCCTTTTCATTATAAAGAGTAAAGTTTAATTCCTTGATCTGCTTTCTTAAAATAAAACATAGCAGTCTTTTATAATTTCTAATGAAACTTCTTGCCAGCTTATCTCTCAACTTAAAGAAAAATCCGTCTTTTGGATATAGTCCACCAGCATAAGCAGGCGGTGTTGTTCTAGATTCGATTGCAAAAGGGGTTGGAATACTTGTAATCCATGGAAGGCCTAATTTTTCACACGCAATTCCTACAGGAACAGCAGCAAAATCTACCAATACTATATCAGGCTTTCTTTCAGAAAAAAACTTTTCTATTTCCCCTATAACTTCCGGCATAAGTTTCAAATTTTCCTTAAATTGCCTATATGCAATTACAGGTCCTATTTTTCTGTCTGTATCTGATATTTTTTCAAAAACATCAGGCTTATTTTTAAGTAAAATCTTTACAGGAAATCCTAATCTTTTAACCACTTCCTCCTTATGAAATCCAGTATAAACACATATGTCATATTTATCTTTTTCTTCCAGTAGAGACAGTACCAGTTCTAAAATTGGATAAAGATGGCCACTGAATGGTGGGGCAACAACAGCAATTTTAATTTTCTCCTTGTAAATATTCATAAATTATTTTCTTTACCTTTCTGTTACTAAAATATTCCAAATGTCCACAATTTACAACTTTATCAGTCTTATGGAAATCTAAAATCCAGCTGTAAATATCAGAAATCCCTTTAAAAACTATTGTGTTCCTTACTTTGCCAAAACCTTTTCCAACAGGCCCCAAGGCAAATATTTTTATATTTTCATTTTTACAACCTGATAAATCCATAAATCTCTCCCATACATTCAAACCTGAACTTTGAGAAATTACTATAACATCCTTCAAAAATTTTAGAGGAGACAAATGCCTTAAAATTTCTTTTTCAAACCTTTTATCAAAAAGAGTATGGTTATAATAAACTATATTTGACAAACTTGCCTTTAAAATATTAATATCCTCAAATTCCTTATAATCAAAATCTTCATTATATGGAAAATTTGAATTTATGATTTTGTAGCCAAACTCTTTAAAAATATTCAGTATTTCAAATCTGTCAGATTTTAATGCGGCTGTTTTAAGATTACTGCTTCCGCTTATGACAAGAACAATCCTGTCTTCTTTTAAAAGAGTTCTTGAAACATCAAGACTTTCCAGTTTTTCTAAATATTTCTTAAAGTTCATAGTGTATTTTCCCATCTTTAACTCTAATTTTTTTATTTCTCCATATAATTACAGGTGGAGTTAAAAGAGTATACATAAGCATAAAAGGAAGTGTAAATTCACTTATTAATTCATACGATAATTCTATAATTTGAGTAAAAAAAGAATTTTTCTTCTTATTTTCTGTTTTCACACTATAAATAAATAATCTGATAATGGAAAATAGTACAACCTTACCTATGAATAAATAAAATACTGTCAGTAAATAATTTATTCCTAAAAAGAAACTTAAAAATAATAATATTGTTGGCAATATAGTTGGAAGTAATATCATAAATAGAAACTTTACAGAAAAAGCATTTTTCATGTATACATTTCCGAATAATAACCACCTCTTCATAAGAAGTATATATTTTCTGAAATTTGGAACAGTATTTCTCACATTACAGAAAACAGTTGTCTGTATAATTTTTACCTTTTTTGAAAGTAAATAGGCTGCAAGGGCCAAATCATCACAAAGCCAGTATTTTATTTCTTCAAAAGCATTGTATTTTTTTAAGATATCAGTCCTTAAAATATAAAACATTCCGTTAATAGTTCTATTTTCCTTCAAAAAAGACATAGAAAAATATGAAAAAATAGAATTGGAATTTATAAAAGCTGAAATTAACTTGGAATAAAATCCATTAACATTGTAATTAAATGGAATTCCTGTTGCTATCCATTCTGATTTATCTTTTTCATAAATACTTAATTCATTTAATCTTTTTCTATCCATAACAGAATCATCATCTAAAATTATGGTATATTCTGTTTCTATTTTATCCATAATTTTAGCCAGCTTAAATATTTTAGGATTTACTTCCTGTGGAACGTCATCTAATTCATAAACTTCAACTCTAACAGAATATTTCCCATTTTTTAAAATCTTTTCAGCTGTTCTTATTGCAGTACTGTCACTTTTATCCACAAGCCAGATAAACTTCATATTTTCTGTATTTACCAAATTAGCTGTCAAATCTTCTTCCAGTCTTATATCACCGGACAAAATAGGCTGAATTACTGTATAATCACTTTCATTTATTTCTGTTTTTTCCAAATTATTTATTTTTTGAAAATAAATAAAAGAAAATAATGACTTCGAAATAAGTAACGTTATAGTCAGTCCCAACAAAAAATTAAATAACATTATCATTTAATCACCTTTTTTAAAATTAATCCTGTAAATTTTAGCTGCAGTGAAACTGGCAATAAATTTATTAAAAACATGGATAATCTGTTTCTAAAACCTATTATGGATAATCTCTTTTTCTTTTCAATCATTTTTATAATTTCTTTAGCAGCACATTCTGAAGTCATCATAAATTTTTGTGAATTTCCAAATTTTTCCTGTGTATTCTTATCAAAAAAGTTACTTGCTGTTGGACCTGGACAAACTGACAGAATCCTCACATTTTTATTTTTATGTGACAATTCCTCATCCAGTGCCAGAGAATAATGCAACAGTGCAGATTTTACTGAACTGTATATTGCCATATACGGATGCTGATATAAAGCAGCCGTTGAACAGACATTTAAAACTATTCCTCTTCCCGCCTGTAAAAATTTTTCCGAAAATTTTTTAGTTAAAATTAACGGAGAAATGAAATTCACATTTATTGTATTCAAATCTTCTTCATCACTTAATTTCAGAAAATCAGTAATTTTCCCTGTACCTGCACAGTTAATAACTAAATCAACATCACAATTTTCAGTAATTTTTTCCAATTGTTCAATATCAGTTAAATCATATTTTATGCATGTACATTCGAGTAAAGAATTTTTTTCTTCCAGTTCTTTTTTCAGTAAATTCAGTTTATTTTCAGACCTTGCCAGCAAATACATTTTCCTGCTTCTGCCTGCCAGATTTCTTGCTAATTCTTTTCCAATTCCTGAACTTGCACCTGTTATTAAAATTTTTTCCATTACTTCTACATCCTTACTTTTTTACTTGGATAATTCATCTCTTACTTCCATTAATGCAAATCCTAAAAGATTTTCACCTTTCCACCTTGTAGGATTTTCCACAAATTCATCATCTGCAGACATACCAATTCCCCAGATTTTATCATAAGGACTTGCTTCCACTATTATATCATTTTTAGTTGAAAGCAGAAAGTCTTTCAGATTTTCATCCTGAGAAAATTTCAGTAGATTTCCGGCAAATACAATTGAATATTTTGTTTCATTCCATTTTTTCTCATTAAAGTTTTTAACTTTTCTTCCTAAAGCTTTTATTTTTTTAGGATCTGCTGTTTCCATTATTTCTTCTAAAATTTCATCATCTTCAAATAATTCAGCTTTTTTTGCCATCATATACTGTTCCATACAGCAATATTTTCTGCCATTTTCAATGAAAACTGATTTCCACCATTGGCTGAAACACGTTTTTATTATGCTCCCATCTTTTGATGGCTGATGTCCCCAGAAAAAAAGAAATTTCTGCTTTTTCCCTTTTAAATAATTTTTCTTCAATTCCTTTATATTGTATTTTGCATTTCTTATTTTTAAATTTTTTATTCCCATTTTTTCCACCTTTTTTATTTCCTGAAAGTTTTAAATTCTTTTTAACTCAAAAATTACAATCTCAGGCTGTGCAAAAAACCTGATAAACATCTCCAGGGCAGCTCCTCCAATTCCTGAAGTAATGTAGAGTTTATGACCACCATAATTTTTCATTCCGTATCCATATTTCTCTTTATTTTTTACCGCTGATACAATAATTTTTCCAAAAAATGTCACCTGTCCACCGTGAGTATGTCCTGCCAGAATCATATCAGTTTTTTCTTTTTCAGCCTCTGTCATATCTTCAAAATATTCAGGATTATGAGTTAAAAACAATACAAAATCCTCTTTTTTTATACCTTCAAGAGCCTTTTCCGCATCAGGATTTCCATGCCATAAATCTGTCACTCCTGCAATATATATACTTTCATTGTTAATTGTTATTTTTCTATTTTCATTTACTAAAAGATTAAAGCCAAGCTTTTTCATATTTTCAGCTGTTTCTTCTTCTCCTGGATATTCATGATTCCCATAAATCGCATACACTCCAAGTTCAGGAATCTTTATATCTTTAGCATCTTCATAAAACTTAGGAATATTTTTCTCCCAAGTTGCATAATCTCCTCCCAGCAGTACCATATCCTTCTTTTGTGCATTAATCAGCTCAATCGCCTTTTTCTGCTGTTTTCTATTATATCTTGACATTGTATCATATTGAAAATCTGCAACAAATAATATTCTCTTCCCATTAAATTCTTCCGGTATATCTTTTGACTGTATTTCAATTGTCCTAATTTTAATATGCCTATATTCATAATGAGCATAGATTAAAAATATCACAATTAGTCCCACAAAAACCAATAGAAATTTAATAATCCAACTTTTTGCCTTCATTTTTTCTCCTTCTAAATAAATTGAACAATAATCCCAAATAAAAGTATAAATTTATCATTCCTATATAAGCTCCAAAGCCAAAGAATATAAGATATAAAAGAAATCCTCCTGCTCCTGCATCTTCTGATTCAGGACTCAACGTAAAAAATCCAAATATACAAAAAAATATTATTACTTTTATCACCACTATAACTAATGGTGGGATTAACAAACTTTTTTTACTGACTTTTATCTTTGAAATTAAATAAGCAAAGATTAAACAAATTATAATAAAAATAACCTCCACTAGCAAAAATAATTTTTCTAAAATCCATTCATTTTTTATATTCAAACTTATTAAAAAATCATAAATGCTATTATTAAACCTTATAATCACCAAAACAATATCAAAAAATGTTAAAAACAACAAGTAGAATAACCAAAAAAATCCTTTTTTCATTTTTATTCTCCATCTATTTAACTATTTAAGAATTTCAAAAATCAAATTTTTCTTTTTCATAATATAAACCTTCCGATGAGACTGCCTCAAAAATTAAAAAATACTGTAAAAACTACATTTATGAATTATTTATAATTTCACAATTCAAAACAGAAAATGAATTTAGAAAAAGTCAACAACCTAATTTTTCAGGTGAATTTTGACTTTTTTTATGAATGACCGTTTTGTATAAGTAAAATTCCAGTAAATGAATAAACATATTTTTCATATTTTTTCAATTTTGAGACAGCTCCTTCTTTCCTTGTTAATTACTCAGAAATTTTCCAACTTTTTCAAGAAATTCTTTCCTGTCCTCATCTTTACCTTTTACCCTAAGACTATAATGAATCCATTTTGTTTTCTTTATCCCAATTCCACCAAGATTGGCTTTCTTCATAGTAATTCCAAATCCTGTTATACTTAATAGAATCTTAGGCGCTTCAGCTGTCGTAATCATTTTTGCGGTTTTTATATTAGTCAAAAGCCCCTTTATTCCATTTTTTGTGCTTTCGTATGCAAAGCCTTTAACCATAACTTTATCAAAAAATCCTTTCAGTATTGCAGGCATTGACATCCACCAAATCGGAAAAATCAATATTAGCTCATCTGTATTTTTCAAAATTTCCTGATATTTCAGAACTAAAGGATCAGCACTTTTTCCTTGTGAATACAACTCCAAATCTTTTTCAGTCATCACAGGATTAAATCCATCTTTATTTAAATCAATAACTGTGTATTTTTCTTTTGTTTCATCTAGTTTTTTCACTACTTGATCTAAAATTGCCTTATTAAAACTTCCATCCCATGGATGTGAAAAAATCACTGTTTTCACTTTTATTTCCTTCTTTCTATTTTGAAATCACTGTTTTTCATCTCTTACTAGTTTAAAAATTGAATTTTAATTTTTTCATTTTTTTGATTCTATGATTAAAGTATTTCTAAAAATTCTGTATAAATAAACTACAATACTGAATATAATAATACCTAAAACGAATTTGGTATTTTCCCCTTTTTCTATAAAAACTAAGTAAATCCAGCACACATATGGAATTAAAGCTATTCCCTGATTTTTCCAATCAAGTTTTATCTCAATTTCCGTAACTTCTTTTTCAATATTTATTTTCTGATTCAGACTTTTCAAGAAAAGTGTCTGTGCTTTAATTGTATGCTCTCCATAATCAACATCTTCAATTTCTTTTTTAGTTTCCTTAAATGTTATAAATTTACCATCCAGAAAAAAATCCATTGAAGAATCCATTCTACCCGATTTATCGTTTATAATCAATTTAGGCATAAATCCACCTTCTTAAGTAGTTACCATTATTCACTGTAAAGCCTATTTATTCCGTTAATATAAGCCTTTATACTTGCTTCCACAACATCTGTACTTTGTCCTCTACCAATAAATCTGTTTCCATTTTTCTCGATAATTACAACTACTTGTGCCTGTGCATCAGTATCTCCAGTTATTGCCTCCAGCTTGTATTCTTCTAAAACAAAAGTATCACTTACCGCTAGATTAACCGCATTATAAGCTGCATCAACAGGTCCATCTCCAAGAGCTTCTTTAACCAGTTTTTCTCCATCCAGTTCAACTGTAACTGTCGCTTTTGGCTTTTTCCCTTCCTGTCTTGAAATTTCAAAGTGGGCCAGTTTTATTCTTCCTTCTATTTTTGCTGCTTCTCCAGCAACTAATGCGATAATGTCTTCATCTAAAACATATTTTTTCTTATCTGCCAATTTTTTAAACTGTGCAAATAATTCTTCCACTCTGTCACTTCCGACATGATTAAATCCTAGTGATTCTAATTTTTGTACAAAAGCGTGTTTTCCTGAATGTTTTCCGAGTACTAAGCTGTCCGGATTTCTTCCAACTGATTCTGGACTCATAATTTCGTAAGTTTCAGGATTTGCTAATACTCCATGTTGATGAATTCCTGATTCGTGTGCAAAGGCATTCGCTCCAACAATTGCTTTATTTGGCTGTGTTGAAACTCCTGTCAAAAGGCTTACTAATTTACTTGTTGGATAAATTTGCTTTGAATCAATGTTTGTATAATATTCTTCAAACAAGTCTTTTCTAGTTTTTAAAATCATTGCAATCTCTTCAAGCGAAGTATTCCCTGCTCTTTCTCCAAGTCCATTAATTGTACACTCAATCTGAGTTGCTCCAGCTTGAATCGCCGCAACCGAATTTGCCACAGAAAGTCCCAAATCATCATGGCAATGCACAGAAATATCCACATTTTCAATCCCTTTAACATTATTTTTCAAATAAGTTATAAGTTCAAACATTTCATTTGGAGTTCTATAGCCTACTGTATCAGGTACATTAAGTGTAGTGGCTCCAGCTTTTATAGCTGTTTCATATACTTCCACCAAAAATTCCTTTTCAGTTCTAGTCGCATCTTCTGAAGAAAATTCAATATCGTCAATAAACGATTTTGCATAAGACACCATTTCTTTTACTCTATCTAAAATCTGCTCTTTTGTCATTTTTAGTTTGTATTCCCTATGAATCGGAGAAGTTGCAATAAATGTATGTATTCTTGGTTTTTTCGCATTTTTCACTGCTTCTGCAGCTACTTCAATATCTTTTTTTACAGCCCGAGACAAACTCGTAACTGTAGACTTTTCCACATTTTCTGCAATCATCTTAACTGCCTCAAAATCCCCTGGTGATGCTACCGCAAATCCAGCCTCAATCACATCCACCCCAAGACTCTCAAGCTGTTTTGCAATTCTCAGCTTTTCCTGTGCATTAAGATTGACACGTGGTGTCTGTTCTCCATCTCTTAGCGTTGTATCGAATATTTTAATATGTTTTTTCATTGTCTCCTCCTTATTAGGTAATACTTTTCATTTTATTTTTATTTTATAGAATACATTGCCGCCTGCTCTGCGTGAATAATCGCTGTATCAAATAATGGAACATCAGTATCTTCATTTTTTATAAGAAGCCCTATTTCAGTACATCCTAATATTATACCTTCTGCTCCTTTACTTCTTAGCTTATCAACAATTTCTAAAAATTTCTTTTTTGAATTAAAATTTATGCTTCCAAGACAAAGTTCGTCATATATTACTTCATTTATAGTTTCTATGTCATTCTTATCAGGAATTATAACATTTATACCCTTTTCAATAAGTTTTGATTTGTAAAAATCCTGTTCCATCGTATATTTTGTTCCAAGCAATGCTATATTTTTTAATCCTTTTTCTAATATTTTCTCTGCTGTCATTTCAGCAATATGCAATATTGGAATGGAGATTTTTTCTTTAATCTGGTTAACAACCTTGTGCATTGTATTTGTGCAGATAACTATGAAATCTGCTCCCGCTTTTTCCAAATTATATGCAGCTTCTCCCAAGATTTCTCCACTTTTTTCCCAGTTGCCATTTGCCTGACATTCTTCTATTTCCTGGAAATCCACACTATATAATATACATTTAGCCGAATGAAGTCCACCAAGTTTTTCTTTCACAGTTTCATTTATTATTTTATAATAAGTTGCTGTACTTTCCCAGCTCATTCCTCCTATTAGCCCTATTGTTTTCAAATTCATCTCTCTTTCAAAATAAATATTTTCTATTCTTTTACAGCCTCAAATCTCAATCTCACATAATCAGCTATAATCTGACCTTTTTCATTTTTTTCCAGTTCTTTTTCCAGTTTTTCAGTCATTTCATCTATCAGTTTTTCATGTAATTCAGTTGGAGCATTTTCAAGTGCAGGAACAGAGAAAGTCTTAAGCCATTCCTTTATTCCTGTTGGAAGTATAGTCGGACGCAAAAATTTTGTCATTCTTTTTACTTTTAATCCATATTTTTCGAGTAACACTCTTTCGTCTTCTTCACTCGGAAAAAACCATATTTTTTTAGCTTTAAAGCCAAATTTCCCTGTAATTTCAAAAATAGCATTTTCTATTTTTTCTATATTTCCTTTACCACCCATTTCAACTACAAAACGTCCGCCTTTTTTCAAGGCTCTAGATACTCCTTCAATTACTTTCTCCGGATTAGTCATCCAATGTAGCGCCGCATTGGAAAAAATTGCATCAAACTCATTTTCAAATTTCATATTCTGTGCATCTCCCTGTATGGCCTCAATCCCAATTTTTCTTGCTGCCTCAACAAATTTCTGACTTCCATCAAGTCCTAAAACTTTGCACCCATATTCGGTAATTTTCTTAGTCAATACTCCATCTCCACAGCCTAAATCCAAGATATACTCATCTTTTTGAGGATTTAACCATTCAATCAGCTTTTCTCCGTAAACTGATACAAAACGTGCATTTTTCTCATATTTTTCCTTTTCCCAATGCTGACTTACTTTCATTTTACTCAATTCCTTTCAGTTTTTAAACTAGTAATTTTCTTTAGTAATACCTGAAATTATCCTTAATTTTTGAAAGAAACTTCAATTACATTTTTTCTCCTCTGCTCATTGCAGTGACTCCTGTTTTTGCCATTTCCAGTATTCCATAATTTCTCATTATTTCCACAAATCCCCTCAGTTTCTGCACATCTCCTGTAAGTTCTATTATTAGGGAAGTTGGAGATACGTCAAGTACCTTTCCTCTATAAATATCAGCTATCTGAACAATCTGAGCCCTTGTTTCATTGTCAGATTTCACCTTTATAAGCATAAGTTCCCTTCTTATTACACCTTCTGAAGGAAATACCTTTACTTTTACTACATCAACTATTTTATACACCTGTTTCTGTATCTGGTCAAGTGATTTTGAATCTCCATCTACAGTAAGTGTCAATCTTGCATATCCAGGTTTATTTGTAACTCCTGCTGTCATTTTATTTACAAAGTATCCTCTTCTGTTAAATAATGACATTATTCTGGCAACTATTCCGTTAGTATTTTTTGCAATTATAAGAATTTCGTGTTCCTTATTCATTTTCAAGCACCCCTCTCTTACCTACCATCTGAGCTACACTTGTTCCTGCCGGTATCATTGGATATACATTTTCTTCCTTTTCAACTATGCAGTTTATCAATACTCCCTCATCACTCTCTATAAGCTCTTTAAGTTTATTTTTCAAGTCTTCCTTTGTTCTCAATGTTACCGACTTAATTCCGTATGCTTCACCGATTTTTATAAAATCAGGATTATAGTCAAGATTAACAAATGAGTATCTTCTGTCATTAAATATTTCCTGCCACTGTCTTACCATTCCAAGGAATGAGTTATTTATAATTAACACTTTTACTGGAAGATTATACTGTTTTATCATCATAAGCTCCTGAAATGTCATCTGGAATCCTCCATCACCTACAACAAGCACTACTTTTTTACCAGGTTTTGCCACCTGGGCACCTATTGCTGCAGGAAGTCCAAATCCCATAGTTCCAGCTCCTCCTGATGTCACAATCGAATCAGGGTTTGTATAAGTCATATACTGTGCCGTCCACATCTGATGCTGTCCAACATCTGTTACAACTATTCCGTCTCCCTTAAGGATATTATTCAGTTCTGAAAGAACTTCCTGAGGAATAAGCTTGTCATCCTCCACTTTTCTATAAACAAGAGGATATTCCTTTTTCCAGCCTTTAACTTTTTCTAGCCATTCATCATGTTTTAACTGTGTCAGTTCTTTATTCAGTTCAGTTAAAACATTTTTCAGATCTCCTACTATTGGTACATCTACCTTTTTATTTTTTTCTATTTCAGCAGGATCAATGTCTATATGCAGTATTTTTGCTTTTGGACAGAATTTTTCAGGATTTCCTGTAATCCTGTCATCAAATCTTATCCCTGCCGCAATTATAAGATCTGCTTCATCTGTTGCGTAGTTTGCATAAACTGTTCCATGCATCCCAAGCATTCCCAATGACAGTTCATGATTTCCTGGAAATCCTCCAAGTCCAAGTAATGTCATTGTTACAGGAGCATCTATCTTTTCAGCAAATTCCTTCAGGCATCCTGATGCCTTTGATTTTAAAATTCCTGCTCCTGCTATAATTAAAGGTTTTTTTGCTTCCTTTATTAGTCTTACAGCTCTTTTTATCTGACCTGGATGTCCCTTATATGTAGGATCATACCCTTCCAGTCTGAATTCTTTTTCATATAATTTTTCAAAGTCCTGATATGTTATTTTCTGTAATTGAACATCTCTAGGAATATCAACAAGAACCGGACCTGGTCTTCCTGTTGAAGATATATAGTAAGCTTCCTTAAGAATTCTTGGCAAGTCTTCTATATTCTGTACTAGATAATTCATTTTTGTAATAGGTAGTGTTATCCCCACTATGTCACTTTCCTGAAATGCATCTTTTCCCAATAACGAGCTGCTTACCTGCCCAGTTATTGCAAGTACGGGAACAGAATCCATATGTGCCGTCATTATTCCCGTAACAAGATTTGTCGCTCCCGGCCCTGAAGTGGCAAGGCATACTCCTACTTTTCCAGACACCCTTGCATATCCGTCAGCTTCATGGGCAGCCCCTTGCTCATGTCTTGCAAAATAATGCTTTATTTTGTCAAATTTGTAAATTTCATCATAAATAGGTATTACTGCACCTCCCGGATATCCAAATATATCCTCTACACCTAGTCTGTGCAGACATTCCAGTACTACTCTGGCTCCATTAATCATTTCACTGCTCATTTTCCAACCGCCTTTCTTCTTTCATTTTTTATTCTATTTCCTGAGAATTCAGTCTTTTAACAACATATCCCTTCTTATTAAATTCCTCTATTATTTTCTGAATATGTTCTTCACCATTTGTTTCAACTGTTACCTGCAGTTCCACATCGTGAAATCTGTTAAGATTTTTAAACTGGTTATGGTCAAGTCTTATAACGTTGGCATTATTTTCAGAAAGAATTTGCGATACAGCAACCAGCTGTCCCGGCTTATCCGGTAAGTCAACTGAGAATCTGAATATTCTTCCTCTAACAACAAGCCCTTTATTTATCATGGAAGAAATAGTCAGCACATCTATATTCCCTCCACTCAGGACTGAGACAATTTTTTTTCCTTTTTCATTGATTTTTCTAAGTGCCGCAACCGAAAGAACCCCTGCATTTTCTGCAACAATTTTATGTTTTTCAACTAACAGAAGGAAAGATTCCATAAGTTCATAGTCAGAAACTGTAATTATATCATCCACATAATTTTTTATATAATCATAGTTTAAATCCCCTATTCTTCTGACAGCTGTACCATCTGCTATTGTATTTACTTCAGGCAGTTCCACAACTTCCCCATTTTTTAAAGCTGCTGTTGCTGAAGCCGCCCCTTCAGGTTCTACTCCAATTATTTTTATTATTGGATTTTTAAGTTTTGCCGCAAGTGCAATTCCGGATATAAGTCCTCCCCCTCCAAGAGGAACAAGAATTATATCAGCATCCGGTAATTCTTCCAGTACTTCAAGTGCAATAGTCCCCTGCCCTTCCACAACATCATCATCATTAAAGGGATGAATAAACACATATCCTTCCTTTTCCTGCAATTTTTTAGCATAGTTATATGCATCATCATATGCTTCTCCGGACAGAATAACTTCAGCACCGTACTGACGGGTTGCTTCCACCTTTATAAGTGGTGTATATTTAGGCATTACGATAACTGCCTTAATACCAAGTTTCTGTGCGGCAAGTGCCACCCCCTGAGCATGGTTTCCTGCAGAAGAAGCTATAACCCCCTTCTTTTTTTCTTCTTCTGTAAGTTTTGCTATTTTGTTATAGGCCCCTCTTAACTTAAACGAACCTGTTCTCTGTAAATTTTCAGGTTTAATATAGACATCATTCCCCGTTTCTTTTGAAAAAACTGAACTGTGAATTAATTTTGTCTTGGTAATTACAGTATTCAATCTTTCCCTTGCCTCCATAAAATCATAAAGTTTATGCAATTCTTTCACCTTCTTTATCTTTTTCTTTTTTCAGTTTCCTAATTTAAAAATTCATCATACATTAATCTAATATTTCAATTGCACCTTCTGCTGCAGAAGATACATGCATCGCATATTTTTTCAGATATCCTTTTACTTCAATTTTAAATGGTTCCAATTTAGCTTTTCTAGCTTCAATTTCTTCATCTGAAATCTTTATATTAATTTTTCTGTTTGGAATATCAATTTCAACAATATCTCCATCCTGAACTATTGCAATATTTCCACCTGAAGCCGCTTCCGGTGAAATGTGACCGATTGAAGCCCCTCTTGTTGCTCCCGAAAATCTTCCATCAGTAATAAGTGCGACATCCTTATCAAGTCCCATTCCTGCAATCATTGCTGTCGGTGATAACATTTCCCTCATTCCAGGTCCACCTTTTGGTCCTTCATATCTAATAACTACCACATCTCCAGCTACAATTTTTCCACCAACAATGGCATCTACCGCTTCTTCTTCGCTATTAAATACTTTCGCAGGTCCTGAATGCTGCAGCATATCCGGTGCAACAGCTCCTTCTTTTACAACGCATCCGTCCGGTGCCAGATTTCCTTTTAATACAGCAATTCCTCCAGTTTGATACGCCGGCTTGTCCCAAGGCTTGATTACATCATCATCGTTAATGTACGCTTCCCTTGCCAGTTCCCCTTGAGTCTGAAGTGCTACCGTCTTGGCATTTTCATGTAATCTTCCATTTTCAAGCATTCTTTTCATAACTCCAGTAACTCCTCCGGCTCTGTATAAATCTTCTATAAAATGCTCTCCGGAAGGTGATAACTTACAAATTTGACGTGTTTTCTGAGCTATTTCATTGAAATCATCCAAAGTCAACTTAACTCCCGCTTCATGCGCTATTGCAGGTAAATGTAACGCCGTATTTGATGATCCGCCTAATGCCATGTCTACTGCAACTGCATTTTCAAATGCTTCCCTTGTTAAAATATCACTTGGTCTCAAATCTGCTTTTAAAACTTCCATAATTTGCATCCCTGCTTTTTTAGCAAGTCTTGCCCTTTCTGAAAATACTGCAGGAACAGTTCCATTTCCAGGAAGTCCCATTCCAAGTGCTTCTGTCAGACAGTTCATTGTGTTTGCTGTATACATTCCTGCACATGAACCGCATGTAGGACACGCCATTTCTTCAACTGAATTCAATTCTTTTTTAGTAATTTTCCCTGTATTATATGAACCAACCGCTTCAAATACATTACTTAGCCCTATTTTCTTACCTTTGTAAACTCCTGCAAGCATTGCCCCACCACTTATAAATATTGCAGGAATATTCAATCTTGCCGCGGCAATCAACATTCCAGGTACCACTTTATCACAGCTTGGCATAAATACAATTGCATCAAACGGAGTTGCCATGGCAACTGCTTCAATCGAATCTGCAACTATATTTCTTGTTACCAGTGAATATTTCATCCCAATATGGTTCATTGCAAGTCCGTCACAAATTCCAATTGTATTAAATTCCATTGGAACTCCTCCAGCCATTCTGATTCCATCTTTTACCGATTGAACCAGATCCTTCAGATGAACATGGCCAGGTATTATTTCATTAAATGAATTTGCAATCCCAATTATCGGTTTATCCATTTCCTCATTTACAAACCCCAATCCCTTTAACAGTGATCTATGCGGTGCCCTTGCTGCACCTTTTGTTAAATTGTCACTTCTTTCTTTTCCTTTTGCTGTCATTGATTTCACTCTCCTAATTTTATTTAATCCTTAATTTTTTCAACATAATATTTTCTAAAATAAAAGGCGATCTGTTCAAATCGCCTTAAAAAGTCTATAATTAAGATTTATATTTCCTAAGATTTTTTTAGAATAACTGTAATTCATGATTTTCTGTTACGAGTATATTATTAACAATTTTAATAATAGTCTTTTCTCATTATTACTGATTCCATTTCAAAATCATTCTTGGAAACTTTCAAGGCTGAAAATTGTAATTTTTTCACGACTATGAGTCCTAGAATTTGAATATTAATTATGAGTAATAATATGACTAAAATTAATGTTAATGACATTTTTTTCCTCCTTCATTTCATGAATTTTCAAATTATTTACTAGGTTATTGTATCAAAAATAACTATTAATGTAAAATATAGGTTTTTTATATCATTAATATATCTCATAAATTATTGTATTCCTTATTTTTCTAGACTTCTAAAACATAAAACTACCTGAAAATATTTTCCAGGTAGTCTCGGTATACTATTATTGTTCTCTAGCTACTACTTTTATTTCAACTCTTCTGTTTTGTGCTCTTCCAGCTTCTGTAGAGTTACTTGCTATTGGCTGTCTGCTTCCATATCCAACAGAAGTTATTCTTGAACTTTTTACTCCTTTTGAGATTAAGTAAGATGATACAGAAGAAGCTCTGTTTCTTGAAAGAGGTTCATTTATTGAATCATTCCCGGTACTGTCAGTATGTCCTGATACAATTATATCACTGTCAGTGTATTTCTGTAATACTTCAGATACTCTGTCAAGCAGATCTTCAAATTTTGGCTTTATTATACTGCTATTTGTATCAAATGTGATATTTTCAGGAGCTACAAGTCTTATTTCCCCTTGACCTGTTCTTTCAACTTCTACGCCTGAGCCTTTTAATTTAGTTTTCAACTCTTTCTCCTGTCTGTCAAATATATTTCCTATAGCCGCTCCTACCGCTGCCCCTCCAGCTGTTCCTATAACTGTTCCTTTTGTATCTTTTCCTATTGCTTGGCCTATTACAGCACCTGCCGCAGCTCCTATTCCGGCACCTACTCCTGTCTTACTTACTTTTGTTGTTCCGTCACTTGCTGTTGTACAAGATACTACAAGTAACATTGATAACATAAATATTGTTAATAACTTTTTCATTTTTATCCCTCCTAATGTTTACCATTTTGGTTTGAAGAAAGTATATTCTACAAACACATCCTTTTCTGTTTGTTTTAACTTTGAAATGAATTTGTTGTTGTAATTCCCTTTAAACGTGATATAATAATGGCTACATTACTATAAGATGTAATTGTAAAATTAAAGGAGAAAAACTTTCATGAAAATATATATTGCACCAATGGCAGGAATTACTGACTATTCCTTTAGAAAAATACTGGAAAAGTTTAGTCCTGACCTTCTTTTTACTGAAATGGTAAATGCACACCTTCTTGCCACCAATGATAAAACCACAGAAAAAGAACTTTTGAAATGTGATAATTTTCAAAATACAGGAACACAGGTTTTCGGAAGTGATGAAGAAGAAATTGTATATTCATTTCAGAAACTCGAAAAAATGGGCTTTAAAAAAATCAATCTCAATATGGGATGTCCCCAGCCAAAAATCATAAAAAATGGTTCAGGTTCTGCACTGCTTCCCAATACTGAATTTGTTGAGAAAATTTTATACAGATTGAAAAATATTCTATCAGACAGTACAAGAATTTCAATAAAAATACGTATAGGATATAAGGATTTTTCTGATCCTGAATTTTATTTAAATCTTGCAAATAAATACTCTCTTGATTTCATCTGTGTTCATGGGCGTACACAGGAACAAATTTATGGTGGAAGTGCCAACTGGGATATTGTCAGTCAGCTTTCTTTTCTTCCAAGAAATACTGATTTTATTGGAAATGGAGATTTATTTGAACCGCATGATATCATTCAGAAAATAAAAAATTCAAACTTGGATGGAATTATGCTTGCACGTGGTGTTATTGGAAATCCATGGCTTGTTTCTCAAACAAGGGAACTTATTCAACAGGGAAAAATTTCATCTGTTCCTGATTTTTTTGAAGTAAAGTCCACTCTTTTAGAACATCTGGAACTTTTATTAGAAAATAAGGGGGCAATAACTGCATCCATGGAAATAAATAAATTTATAAAACCTTATTTTAAGCCTTTTCATAATGAAAAACTAGCTGAAAAGCTTAATAAAATCATCGTTGAAAAAAATCTTGAAAATAAAATTGAGTTAATCTCCTCATTATAAAAAGTTATATTCATTTTGTATTTTATTCAGATTTTCTTTTATAAATCCTGTATATTAAAACTTTGAAAAGCAAATAAATATTGACTTTTTTCTACTATTTACTTTTTAAAAAAATAAGATATACTAATACTAGACTATATTAGGAGGTTAACATTATGGACAGGGAAAACTCATCTACAAATAATAACAGCGGCAGAATAAGGGAGCTTATTTCCCGTCTTGATGCGGAACATCGTTTAACTGTTTCTGAATATGAGGAAGTTTTAAAAAACCGTACAGAAGAAGATGAAAAATTTGCACAGGAGCTGGCTTTAAAATGGAGAAAAAAAATTTATGGAAATGGAGTTTACATAAGAGGGCTCATAGAATTCACAAATTATTGTAAAAATAATTGCCATTACTGCGGTATTCAAAGCTCAAATCGTGAAGTGGAACGTTACCGTCTTACTAAGGAAGATATTCTTTCCTGCTGTGAAGAGGGATATAAGCTGGGATTTCGTACTTTTGTACTGCAAGGTGGGGAAGATCCCTATTTTACAGATGAAAGAATGGTGGATATAATTAAATCCATGCGTGAAAATTATCCTGACTGTGCTATTACAATATCTATTGGAGAAAGAACAAAAGAATCTTACAAAGCTTTTTTTGATGCAGGTGCAAATAGATATCTGCTCCGCCATGAAACAGCAGACAGGGAACATTATAATATTTTACATCCTAAGGAACTTTCATTTGATAAACGTAGAGAATGCCTAGGATATCTAAAGGACATAGGATTTCAGGTAGGTTGTGGATTCATGGTAGGTTCCCCTGGACAGACTTACCATACTCTTGCTGAAGATTTATATTTTATACAGGAATTTCAGCCTGAAATGTGTGGTATCGGACCTTTTATTCCACAGCATTCCACAATTTTTGCAGATAAAAAACAGGGTAAACTGTCAGAAACGCTTTTTCTTCTTTCACTTTTAAGATTGATTAAGCCAAACTTGCTCATTCCATCTACTACCGCCCTTGGAACTATTCATCAAAATGGACGTGAAATGGGAATTGAAGCAGGTGCAAATGTTGTCATGCCAAATTTATCTCCTGTTTCAGTCAGAAAAAAATATTCACTCTATGATAACAAAATATGTACAGGAGATGAAGCTGCCCAGTCAGTGAAATCTCTCAATCAACGTATGTCTTCTATTGGATATGAACTTGTTACTAATCGTGGAGATATAAAAAAATAAATTTAAAAATTGTACTGCACCCAAAATCTTTGATACAAGATTAGAGGTGCAGTTTTTTATGAGCAAATTAACAGTTTTCTATTTTACCAGTTTTAATTCAATATAAAAAGAACATATACTTATCCAATAAACTTATCTATATCGAATTAAGCATATGTTCTATAAAATAATTTCTATTTAACTTTTATTTGACTATTTAGGCGATACTAAAATCTTAACTTGACTTTTCTCTTTTACAAGAGCTTCGAATCCTTCTTCAACTATATCATCTAATTTAATTCTCTTAGTTACAAGAAGATCTTTCGAGAAGTATCCTTGTCCCATTAATTCAAGAACTTTAGGGAATACATCACGGTAAGCAATAACTCCTTTCATTGTTTTTTCCTGAATTACTATTTCATTTGGATGAATTGTTGCAGGTTTTTCCCAAATACTTACAACTACAAGTTCTCCTCCTTTTTCTGCAACTTCAAGAGATTGCGGAAGTACTACTGGAACTCCTGTTACTTCAAATGATACATTAACTCCTCCATTAGTTTGTCTTCTAATTGATTCTACAGCATCTTCTTTTGCAGGATCTACTATTATTGCTCCTAATTCTTTTGCTTTTGCTTGACGTTCAGGCGATAATTCTACTGCATATATTCTTGATGCCCCTGCCGCTCTTAATGCATCTATAACTAATAATCCTATAGGACCGCAACCAAATACTGCTGCTGTATCCCCGGCTTTTATTCTACTTTGTCTTACTGCATATAATCCAACTGCTGCTGGTTCTGTTAAAGCTCCTTGTTCAAAATCTACATTTTCCGGTAATTTGTGAGCCTGATCCTCATTTACAACAACGTATTCAGAGAATCCTCCTCCTCCACCAGCTAATCCTATGAAGTTTAAGTTAGGATCTAAGTTGTATTTCCCTTTTAATCCATCTTTTGCGTGGATGGGTTCTACAGTAACTCTATCTCCAACTTTAAATTTAGTTATTTCAGGACCAACTTCTACAACTTCTCCTGAAAATTCGTGTCCCATAACTAAAGGCGCTTTTTCTCCTGTATATGGATGTGGTTTATCTACTGGAATAAAAATAGGTCCTCCCAAATATTCATGCAAATCACTTCCACAGATTCCGCAATATTTCACTTCAATCTTAATTTGATTTGCTTTTGGTTGAGGTATTTCCAGTTCTTCAACCCTTACATCATTTCTGTTGTGCCATCTAGCCGCTTTCATTTTTGCCATTTACATCGCCTCCTATATTCTTCTCCATATATTATACCTCTATTTCTATTTATTTCAATAGCAAAATTTTAAATTTCCAAAGTTATTTTTTTCGTTAATTCAAACATTTGATTTTAACCTAAAAAACTGTATTTTCCTTTTTCTGAGAAAATACAGTTTAATATTATTTAAAATTCATCTAACACTTTTTTCTGTTCCTCTGTAAGAACACTTCTAATTTTTTCATTTCTTTCTGCCCTAAGTCCTTCGAATTCTCTTGAAAAATCTTCTTCCGATAGGAATTTTTCCTTAAGTTTTCTTACTTCCCTCTTAAAATCCCTGTCATATTTCAAAATATCTGCCTTCTGCTCATTCTTTAATTCTAAATTATCCAGCAAGTTTTTGATTTTATCATTTTTTTCTTCAAATTCGATTTTTTTACTGTTTATATAGTCATTATACAGTAAAAGCTGGTCATATGATAAAATTTTTGCTATTTCTTCATATCTTTTGCTTTCTATTTCTGATAATTTTTCTTTTTTCGTTTCATACTTTTTAAGCATTCCGTTTACACCTTCTGCTCTTTTCTGATATCTGTTAAACACTTTTGAAAGCTGTTTCTGCTGCTGTGGAGTTGCATTAACAGCATTGTAGATTTCAGCCTTTGAGATTTTCACAGTATAAACTTTCTGGTAATAGTCTTCATATGAATATAGAAAACTGTTTATGTTCAGTATTAATGCAAATAAAAATAATATTTTTTTCATATATCGCCTCATTTATAATAATTTTTTATTATTATAACATGTTTTTCAATTAATTTGTAGAGTTATAATTTGGAGCTTCTTTTGTTATTATAACATCATGTGGATGGCTTTCCTTTAATCCTGCATTTGTTATTCTTACAAATTTTCCATTTTCTTTTAAATCTTTAACTGTAGGTGTTCCACAATATCCCATTCCAGATCTTAATCCACCGCACATTTGATATACTGTATCCTTCAATGCCCCTTTAAATGGAACCATTGATTCTATTCCTTCAGGAACTAATTTTTCTGTTGCAGATTCAAGCTGGAAGTATCTGTCGCTGCTTCCCCTCTTCATTGCCGCAAGCGATCCCATTCCTGCATATGTTTTGTATTTTCTTCCGTTATAAAGAATTTCTTCTCCCGGTGCTTCCTGAGTACCTGCCAGAAGTCCTCCAAGCATTACACAGTCTGCTCCTGCCGCTATTGCCTTCACTATATCCCCTGAAAGTTTTATTCCACCATCGGCGATTACTCCTACACCTTTTTCCTTACATACATCTGCTACTTCCATTACAGCCGTAATTTGTGGAACTCCAACTCCTGCAACAACTCTCGTAGTACAGATTGATCCAGGTCCAACTCCTACTTTTACTGCATTTACTCCGGCATCTATAAGTGCAAGCGCAGCTTCCTTAGTAACTATATTTCCTCCAATCAGGTCAAGATCAGGGAATGTTTTTCTTATTTCTCTTATTCTTTCCACTACTCCTCTTGAATGGCCATGAGCTGAATCTACAGTTACTATGTCAACTCCGGCATCTACAAGAGCCTGTATTCTTTTAATTGTATCGCTTCCGATTCCTACAGCCGCTCCGACTCTCAATCTTCCATGGGAATCTTTACATGCATTAGGATAATTTATTATGTTATCAATATCCTTTATTGTAATTAAACCTTTCAGTTTAGTTCCTTCCACAATTGGAAGTTTTTCTATTCTATGTTCAAGAAGAATTGATTTTGCTTCTTCAAGAGTAGTTCCTACAGGTGCTGTTACAAGATTTTCCTTTGTCATTATATCTGTAACTTTTACTGATAAATCTTCTCTGTACTTTAAATCTCTGTTTGTAATTATTCCCTTTAAATTACCTTCTTTATCTACAATAGGTAATCCTGAAATTTTGTATTCCTTCATCAGATTATTTGCTTCCTGCAATATTGCATCTTCCCTTAAAGTTATCGGATTAGTAATCATACCGCTTTCATATCTCTTTACCTTTTGAACTTCCTCAGCCTGTCTTTCAATAGTCATATTCTTATGAATAAAACCTATTCCACCTTCCCTTGCTATTGCTATGGCAAGAACAGCTTCAGTTACCGTATCCATAGCCGCACTCATAATAGGGATATTAAGTTCCAGTTTTTCTGTAACCTTTGTTTTTAATGATACTTCGTGAGGTAATATTTCAGATGCTTGAGGAATTAACAATACATCATCAAATGTCAGACCTTCAGAAATTACAATTTTGTCTTTTTGACTCATTTCAAAATCCTCCTTCTTATTTTCTCTATTTTCAATTGATAAATATTTTTAATGTGAATAAAAAAAATATATTGAATATGTTAATAAAATTATATTATTCTATCACAATTTTATCAATAATTTCAATTATTTTTCTAATATTTCCTATTCATTTTTTTTATACTTTTCCCGTAATATTTTTTACCAAAGTTATAATTAAAAGAAATTTATCTTGACATCAATAACACAAATCATTATAATAGAGCAGAATAATTTTATAGGAATAGGAGATTTGAGAAGAAAATGAAATACAATATTATAAAAACTACAAAAGAATATGCGGTTATTACACTTGGAGTATTTATATTATCAGTCGGGCTGCAATTTTTCTTTTTTCCGAATAAAATAGCCAGTGGAGGAATTACAGGATTTGCCCTAATTATGACCCACATGTTTAACATACCTAGCAGTATTATTGTTACAATTGGTAACGTTATACTATTTTCCATGGCATTTGTAATGATAAGTGGACAATTTGGAATTAAAAGCATTTATGCAACTATACTTTTATCACTTTTTTTAGGACTATTTGAAAAATTTGCTCCTAATCATGCTTTTACAGACGACTTAATATTAGCAACTATATTTGGAAGTGTTTTTGCAGCTATTGGAACTTCAATGCTTTACATGTATGAAGCCTCTACTGGAGGAACTTCAATAATTGGAAAAATTATCCAGAAGTATCTACACATAGGATATGGAATGTCTAATTTTATGGTAGACGCCACTGTTACAATTCTTGCCATGTTCTCTTTTGGTATTGAATTGGCGCTTGTAGGTTTGCTAAGTGTCTACTTTACAGGTTTTCTAACTGATAAACTAATTGACGGATTTTACTCAAGTAAACAGGTTATGGTAATAACATCGCAGAAAGACCTTGTTATAAACTACATTCTGAAGGACTTTGACAGAGGATGTACAATCCTTAAAGCAGTTGGAGGATATTCAGGGGCTGAAAGAGATATTCTTCTTGTTATACTTGATAGAAGACAGTTTATTGCATTAAGAAAATTTTTAAAGGAAAATGATCCACGTGCCTTCGTAACAGTTACAGAAACTTCGAAAGTTTTTGGGGAAGGATTTAATCAGCTGCATTAAAAATTAATAATATCAAGCAAAAAAAATAATAGTTATTCATTTATCAAAATTTTACTCATATAAAACAGTCATTCATTAAGAAAAAATTATAAACTCGCTTTAAAAAGCTTAGACAATAATTTTTTCTACAACTCATTTCCTGTTTTATATTGTAAAATTGTTTAATAATTCATAACTATTATTTTTTTTATTTTACATTATCACCTTGTAATTAGGACAAGAGGTTATCCTTTTTTCTCATTTAATTTTATTATTTCTATAATTGTATCTGTTGCCTGTACCATGCTTTCAAGTGCAACAAATTCATATTTTCCATGGAAATTTTCTCCACCAGCAAATATATTTGGTGTAGGAAGTCCCATAAATGAAATTTTTGAACCGTCAGTACCACCACGAATAGCTTTTATAATAGGTTTGATTCCAAGATTTTCCATAGCTTCTCTTGCAATTTCCACTACATTCATGTGATTTTTTATAACTTCCCCCATATTGTAATACTGATCCTTCAAGCTTACTTTTACTGTTCCTTCTCCATATTTTTCATTTATTTTTTTAGCGACATCTTCTGCAAATTTTTTCTTTGCAAGGAATTTTTCCTTATCGTGATCTCTTAAAATATATGTTAATTCAGCATCTTCAATAGTTGTTTTCATTCTTTCAAGCAGATAGAACCCTTCATATCCTTCTGTTTTTTCAGGGACTTCATCTGCCGGGAACAATGAAGCCAGTTCAACTGCAATTGTATTTGCATTTACCATTTTACCTTTTGCAGTTCCTGGATGTACACTTTTCCCCTTTATTGTAAAAATTGCCTCTGCCGCATTGAAACTTTCATATTCCAGTTCCCCTACAGGTCCTCCGTCCATTGTGTAGGCAAAGTCCGCATTAAATTCTTTTACATTAAAATTATCCGCCCCTCTTCCTATTTCTTCATCAGGTCCAAAGGCTACCCTTACATCTCCATGTTTAATTTCAGGATGATTTTTAAGATATTTTACAGCTTCTATAATTTCCACTATTCCTGATTTATCATCTGCACCAAGAAGTGTAGTTCCGTCTGTAGTAATAAGTGTTTTTCCTACATAATTTTTCAAATTTGGAAATTCATCCACATGCATTGTTATTCCTAAATCCTTATTTAGCACTATGTCTTTTCCGTCATAGTTTTCAATTATCTGAGGATTTATATTTACAGCATTAAAATCTGCTGTATCCATATGTGCGATAAATCCTACTACAGGAACCTTTTTATCTGTATTTGATGGTAACGTACCATTTACAAAGCAAGCATCATTTATAAATACATTTTCAAGCCCTATTTCTTCCAGTTCAGCCTTCAGCATTTTTGCAAATTCTACCTGTGTCTGCGTTGTCGGTATTGTTTCACTTTCATCATTTGATCTTGTTTCAATTTTTACATACTTCAAAAATCTTTCTTTTAATGTATCATACATTTCAATTTCCTGCCTTTCTTTATTTAAATGTTAGTTTTATCCTTTTTTTTAGTATACCCTATTATACTAATTATTTCAAATTTATATTTTATCATAAAAAAATGTACCTCCAACCCTTGTTAAGTTTTTTGGTACATTTTCTATTTTTTAGTTATTTTTTATACTATAATAAAAACTATAATAATATTTTGATACTCTCGGTGCCTTATGTTCTTCTCCGGTAACTGAAATTTCTATTACCTTCACTTTATATTTTACTTTTTCATTTTCTCCTGTGAACTCTAAAATATTTTCAGGTACTACAGAATCTTTTATTTCATCTTTACGTTTATTAACTCTCTGCTGTATTTCAGGATTTTTAATAATTTTGTCAACAATTTCCGGCATATTGACTTTTATAAGTTCTTTATTATCTTCAATTTTTCCATCATAAACAGCAATTCCTTCCTGTGAAAGTTTTACAGGGTACTTTCCAAAAAATTCTTTTACATTGTTATTATCTGTAAAATAGCTTTCCAGATTAGTAATTGCATAATCATATTCCTTCACTTCTTCTATACCGTTATACTGACTAACTAAAACATTTTCATTTATTCCGAACGTTACAAAATAGCTGTCTCCTATTGATACAAAGTCAGAATATTGATACCATGCAGTGTCTATCCCAAGGCTTTTCTCAAACTCTTCCCTGTCTTTATAAGGTTTTCCATCTGCTTTCCCAAAAGGCTTAAGATTTTCTATATCATTTCTTCTATCATTAATTCCTAAAATATAGTTTAGCACATCTGTAACCTCATACTTCTTTTCTTTGGCCAATTCAGGTTTTTTTACAAGTTTTCCATCCTTTAGAAGACCATGTTTAACAAGTATTTTTTCAAACCTTTTATTTTGACTCATAAGAGTGATTCTTCTATTGTTTACAGGAGTGAAAACACTAATATACACAACTGTAATAAGGGAAATCAGTATAACACTCAGCCTTGCCTTGAAAATACTGCTTACCATACAGAATATAAGCCACATTGCCAATAAAACTACAAAATATCTTGGAGGTGTCACTCCATACTGGGAAATTCTTTTTGATATTGAAACTATTGAAAGTACCAGCAGTGGAAGCGAAGCAAAAGGAAAATACTTTTTAAATACTCTTGCCACCGAATCTTTTTTCGCCATAGGAGTTACCATTATCATTATAAACAGGCTGAAAATTGTGTACCATAGAATCAGGTGGGATACAAGTCCCTGTGGCCAGCTTCTAGTTATAAGCATTTTACCAAAATATACATATAAAATACCTGTATATGTTGTTATTAACGGTATTACAATAAAATATATCAGAAATTTGAAAATTTTATGAATTTCATAGTTTTCTAAACTTTCATCAACTTTTTTAAGTTTTGAAAGAAAAAATATTACCGAAAATACAAATACTACAAATAACCATGTTTCAATGTATATGTTGCTATCCAATTTTATTAGTGAAAGTCCGTCAATTGTAGCAAATACGGCAATAAGTCCTAAGAATAAAACTACTGAAAATAATATAGTGACTGTTTTATCAACAATAACACTCTGAAAATATTTTTCTTCCTCATCTTTTTTTCCTATAACCGGTACAAGCAGGAAACAAAGGAAAAATATTATCCCTGTTGCCATTAATTGCTCCAAACTATCTAAAGTAGAGCTGCTATTTTTACCGGATAAATAATAAAATCTGTAGAAAATTACAAAAATAAGTGTAATCAGTGCATTTACAGATCTTATTACCCATTTATTTTTTCCTGAAAGATATTTTTCCCTTGCCAGTTCCAATGCCAAAGTTAAAGGAATACTCATTCCTAGCAGAATTACCATTTTATGCAGTTCATTTAGCAGATTTTCATTTTTTAACTCAGGATTTTCTACAAGATAAACTGAAAGTATAAAAACCACTACACTGCAAAAAACTGTCAATGGAAACCTTTCAATTGCTTTTTTCATATCAGGTAAAAAACTTTTTATTTTTTCTTTTATTTTAGACATAGAAATTTCTCCCTTACATTTATTTTTTCTATTTTAATACTTTAAGCTTAAAGAGAAATGAAAATTTCAAAATTTTTTAAAATTTTTATAGTATCATTGATTGTATAATATATTGCGACAAAATTAGAAAATGTAACTGTGGATAATTCTAAAAATAATAAAAGGTTAAAATTTCTTTTTTGTTTTTATATGGCATTATAACCATTCTTTCTTTATTAAAATTTCTTTCATCAATTGTGGCTATCATATTTTATAATTTTTGCCATTCAATTAAACTTTTGAATATGCTAAAAAATTAGAATTTTAATATTTTTATTTTATTTCTTTTATTAAATTATTTAGTTCAACTATATCTTTTGCTAACATATAAAAGTAAATCTTTTTATATGTATTATCATATCCTTGTTTAGCTTCTCTTTCAGCTTGAATACGGCTATCTTCAGCTTCAATAGATAATAATTTTTTAAATTTCTTTTCTTCTTCTTTTTCTTCGTACGACAAAGTTCTATTTTTGTCAATATACTCAACAAATTCCTTCAATTCCATAATTTTTTCATCTATATTAGGAATTGATAAAACTTCTTTTTCAAATTTCTTAAATCCTTGAATATCAATTAACAACGAAACTTTAGAAAATACAATCCAAATAAATTCAGAAGAAATGCTATCAAAATTAGGCTCTGGAGCCATTGAAGGTGAATAATAATTTGCTTTCATTCTTTTATAGTACCCTAAAATATTAGAATTTTTTTCAATATTTTCTATTTTTTCTCTAATCTTTGATTTTTTTATTTTAAATAAATCTTTTTCATTAAAAAAATCTAATTTTTTTTCATTTATGCTAATGTTAAAGTTTCTTAAAAGGAACTTATTATCAATATTATTAATTGTCTTACTAGCAAATGTATAATCACTGAGTAACCAAACCGGAATATTATTTTTATTAACTTCTATTGTTACATTGCCTTTAAATTGAATCAGTTTGCTTCCAATTTCGTAATAGAAAAAATCTTCAACTGACTTAATATTTTCAATTTGCTTATCACTAAGTCTTCTAGTAATATTTTTTACATCTGTACTAAAACCAATTAAATAAATTAAGTTAAATAAGAGAAAAATATATTTTTTCATTAATATGCACCTCTTTCTATTATTCCATGTTGTCTTATAACTTCATTTTCTTTTTGAACAGCAGCTTTTTCTTCCATATTTACTTTATAATCTTTAAATTCTGAAGCCCTTGCTTCTCCAAGGTTGGCTAATAATTTTGTATCTTTACCAGTTACATTATGTGTCAGTTCGTGTCCAAATACTGAATTTAAATTGAAGTTGCTTATTGATGAAATATTGTCTGCATTTAGCCATATTGAACCGTCTTCAGCTACAAATCCTGCTGAGTTCATTTTGTTTTTTCCATTAGGATCATCCTGCGACACTTCTGAGCTGACATAGAAGTTAATTTCTAATTTCTTACCGTTCTTTGCAAAAATTTCTCCATATTTATCCTGCATTTCCTGTGCTATCTGCTCTTTTGTCTTTCCTTTAGTGTCAATATAGCCTAGATTTCTGACAGTTTCCTGAACTCTTTCAGTTCTTAGGAAGTCAAAAAAGCTATTTTTTTCTTTAAATGTACTGCAACCAAAAAGTTGTAAACAAGATTTTGGGTGCAGTACATCCTTCTGCCAGTATTTATTTTCTGTATCCTTCATTTTATAAACAGCATCTATTTTTTCAGTTTTTTTATTTCTATTTCCAGTTTATCAAGCAGAATATCAAACTGTTTTGCAACTTCTTCTATTGCAGTTTTTTTAGATAAATCAACTCCCGCTTTTTTAAGCTGGTTCATTGGGAAGTCACTTCCTCCTGAAGAAAGAAGGCCTATATATTTTTTCAATGCTGTATTTTTTTTCTTTTCATCCTTTTCCTTTATTATCTTATCATAAAGTATTGCCGATGATGCAAAACAAGTTGCATACTGGTATACATAGAAAGGAGAGTTAAAGAAGTGTGGAATTCTTGCCCACAATACATATAGCAGTTCTTCCTTTTCAACATTTTTTCCATAATATTCATCAAATAATTTTTCTATAATTCCTGTTAAAACTTCAGCAGTTACAGGCTCACCTTTTTCCACCAGCTCATGTGCCTGATATTCATAGTCTGCAAGAAGTGCCTGAAAATAAAATGTTCCTACTATATTTCCTATTTCCTGTTCAAGCAGTGCTATTTTTTCAACAGGATCTTCAGTATTTTCAAGCATATAGTCAAGCAGAAGCTTTTCATTAAATGTTGAAGCTACTTCAGCCACAAATATTGTATAGTCAGAAGTTGAAAATGGCTGATTTTCATCAGAATAAAGTGTATGTAAAGTATGACCAAGTTCATGTGCCAAAGTAAATACACTATCCAATGTTTTATTATAATTTAAAAGCATGTAAGGGTGTACACCGTAAACTCCAGCTGAATATGCTCCGCTTCTTTTACCTTTTGCTTCAAAAACATCAAGCCAGCCTTCACTTATCGCCTTTTTCATTTTTTCCGTATATTCTTCTCCAAGAGGAGCTACTGATTTTAACACTATTTCTTTAGCATCATCATATTCATAGTCCTTGTCAAATTCAACAAGATTTATCGAACCGTCATAGTTATGATATTTTTTCAGACCTAATATTTTTTTTCTTAACTTCAGGTATCTCTTTAAAGGTTCCGTATTCTTTTTTGCAGTATTTATAAGATTTAGATAAACCTTTTCAGGAATGTTGTTCCCTTCCAGAAAACTTGATAAAAAAGTTTCATAATTATGGGATTTCATTGCCGCTATATCCCTCTGTAAAAGTGAATTATACACTGCCGCAATTGTATTTTCCCTTTTCCTGTATAATCCGTAATAATTTTCAAACATCAGTTTTCTGTCTTCCTGGTTTCTATTTTTAGTCAATATTTTTCCATAATTTGCAGGTGTTACCTCAACTTCTTCACCTGTACTTAATTTTATTATTGGCCATTCCACATCAGTTACAGTTATTTCAGAATATATCGTTCTCGGTGCTGACATATATGAACTGTAAAATGAAAGAAGTTTACTTTCGTTTTCCTTCAATATATGTTCCTGAAGCCTGAATAGGTTTTCCACTCCAAATCTGTAATCTGAAAATTCCTTTTTAACTATCCATTTTTCTATTTTTTCCCTATTATTTATAAGTTCAGAATTTATCCATGACAGTTCTGTATTTATTTTTGCAAATAGAAACTGTACCTTCTGAAAATTTTCCACAGCATCCTTATCAAGTGAATTTAAATCTCTTGCCAATTGTGGATAACGATACAATTTATAGGAAATTTTATCCATTTCCTCCTGTTTCTTAAAAAATTCAAGTAAAGTTTTTTCCTTTCCAAGTTTCCCTTTGTATGAAACCAGCTCTTCAGCCTGTTTTTCGACTTTTTTATAATCTTTTCCCCATTCTTTATAATCTTTATAGATATCACTCAAGTTCCATTTATATTCTTTGCCTATTTCCTGTTCTTTTTTCTTAGTTACCTTTACTGTTCCTTTTTCCTTCACTGTTTTTTTACATGTATTATTTTTCATATTATCTCTTTCCTCCAAACTTCATATACAAAAATATTACCAATGCAATTGGTATAACATATATAACTACTGATAAAAAAGCATCAAGTGCAACTTTTAGAAATGCTATTATAACAACTATTATCAGTGCATAAATTAAGCTCTGTGTTAACATCTGCATATTATTTTTTGGCGTTACATCTCTCATTTTTATATACCTCCCACCATATTAATTTTTTTATATTTATTTTGTAGCCCTTATTTAAATATACTTCTTTATTAAGAGTCTTTCCTTCCCTTTTTTTGTTTCCCCTCTATCTGAAAACAGCCTGTATTTCCCATATCCTCTTATTGTTATAACAGAATCCATTTCAAGCATTTTCGACTTATCCTTTTCAGGCGAATAATCTACGAGAACTTTTCCCTTTTCAATCGGCTCTATAACCTTTGTCCTTGATAAATTTGTTATTGCAGACACTATGCTGTCCAGCCTTTTAGAAGGAACTGTAATTATTTTATCATCAAATTTATATTTTGGAAGAATTTCCGTACCATCAAGGGAAATTTTCCTCACTTTACATGGAGCCTTTCCTATCTGTTTCAGTTCGCTTAATATATGGCCTGATATCTTTTCTGAAACAGGAATATATCCTCTGTCATCTTCAAGTATCAGGTCCCCCATAAGTTCCCTTTTTATATTAAGCCCCATAAGGCTTCCAAGAAAATCCTTATGCTCGTATTCCCTAAATTTTGAATTTATTTCTATTTCAAGTAGTGTACATGGAAACTCGGCATTTCCTTCATCAATATCAAATCCGGCAGGAATGAATCCTATCTGCCTTCTATCGCTGTCTTGAAATATTCCAGCTGTTACAACTTTAACTCCATCAAATTTTTCTGTCAGTTTTTTCCAAAAGTTTGGTGTATAAAATTCCTCAGTAAAACTTACTATTTCATATTTTTTTGCAATTTCAAAAGCATTGTAAAGCTTACTCGCTTCATACTCCATCTCCTGTGGAAACTGTTTTAAAAATATTTCTTTCTTCATTTTATTTCCTCATTTAAACAATTTATTTTCCTATCCTTATTTTAACATAAACCAGTAAAAAATAGTATAGAATATTCTTTTATTCAGAATGGTGGATATTAATTCCTATATTCTCAATCTGAATAGTCATATGGAAAATATTATGTTCTGACAGTTTTTCCTTTATTTCATTCACTATCCTGTAGTTATTGTACTTTTCATAATTATTAAGTAAAATATGGGCTGTTAATGAAATTTCCTCGTTGTCATTTTTCCAGACATGAAGTTCATGTATATTTTCAATTCCATCTATACTTAAGATTTCATTTTTTAATATTTCTAAACTAACTTCTGACGGAACAGCTTCCATTAATATGAAAAAAGCTTCCTTTGCTATTCTGTAACCTCCTATGAATATTATAACTGAAATTACAACACTCATAATTATGTCAATATAGACAAAATCTGTAAAATATATAATTATACTTGAAATGATTACACCTACTGAATTTAGTAAATCCCCAAGAAAATGAAGCATTGCCGACTTTATGTTTATATTATTTTCCTTTTTTGTTGAGGAAAAAAGAATCCATGTTATAACTATGTTAAATATAAGTCCGATTAATGCTATAAAAAACATACTTCCAAAATCTATTTCCCTAGGATGAAAAAATCTTATAACAGATTCATATATCATTCCTGCGGCAATAAATATAAGAACTATTCCATTCAGAAAAGCCACTATTACTTCAAGCCTTAAAAATCCGTAAGTAAATTTTTCAGTAGGCTTTTTCGTTTCAAAGTATATGGCAACCATGCTTGCTCCCAATGCCAGAACATCAGAAAACATATGAAATGAATCTCCCACAAGGGAAAGTGAATTTGAAAACAGACCTCCGAAAAGCTCCATCAAGGCAAAAAATAATGTCAGAAACAATGTAACATACAGTGTCTTTTTTGATTTTTTCTGAATTTTAAAATGATTTTTATGATGAAAGCTGCTACTCACTATTTTCTGTATCGCCATTTTTCCCACCTCCGTAAAATTGAATTTTTTCTATAAATCAATTATATCATTGATTGATTATAAAAAACAGAAATAAAATTACAACTATTATAAAACCTTTTCCAAGTCTAAATATTTTATATTTTATTAAGTATTTTAAAACAGCCCCTTTCGGAGCTGTCATATATTTTAAATTTATTATTCTCATCATTTATAAAAATTGATAACTGATATTATGCAAAGAACATTTTCAGGTCATCTTCAACATTTGTTATGCTTCCTAATCCAAATTGCTCATTCAGAAGTTTTGCAACATTTGGTGAAATAAATGCAGGTAAAGTTGGTCCCACATGTATATTCTTAATTCCAAGATACAGTAATGCAAGAAGTACTATTACAGCCTTCTGTTCATACCATGCAATGTTGAACTCTATTGGAAGGTCATTTATATCATTTGCATTGAAGATTTCTTTAAGCTTTAATGCCACTACAGCCCATGAATAAGAATCGTTACATTGTCCAGCATCAAGAACTCTAGGTATTCCGTTAATATCTCCTAAACCAAGTTTATTATATCTGAATTTTGCACATCCTGAAGTCAGTATAACTGTATCTTTTGGTAATTTTTCTGCAAATTCTGTATAATAAGATCTTCTAGCCATTCTAGCATCGCAACCGCTCATTACGATAAATTTCTTAATAGCTCCTGATTTTACTGCTTCTACAACTTTATCAGCTACTGCAAATACCTGGCCATGTGCAAATCCTCCAACAATAGTTCCAGTTTCAATTTCTTTAGGAGCTTCACATTTTTTAGCAAGTTCGATAACTTCTGTATAGTCTATCTTACCATTTTCATCAGCTTTCAATTTTTTCCATCCAGGATATCCTGCAGCATTTAATGTAAATATTCTGTCATTATAAGTTGAATTTGGTCTTGGAGGAACTATACAGTTTGTAGTAAATACAACCGGTCCGTTGAATGTTTCAAATTCAGTTACCTGATGATACCATGCATTTCCGTAGTTTCCTACAAGGTGTTTATATTTCTTTAATTCAGGATAATAGTGGGCAGGAAGCATTTCTGAGTGAGTATAAACATCTACTCCAGTTCCTTCTGTCTGTTCAAGTAATTCTTTTATATCCTTCAAATCGTGTCCAGAAATTAATATTCCAGGATTTTTTCCAACTCCAATGTTTACTTCTGTTGCAACAGGTGTTCCATATGCAGAAGTGTTTGCTCCGTCAAGTAAAGCCATTACTTTTACTCCATATTCTCCTGTTTCAAATACTAAAGCTGTTAATTCTTCAGCTGAAAGACTGTCATCTACTGTTGCAAGTAATGCTTTTTCATAGAATTTGTAAATATCATTGTCTGTTGACCCTAAATTATAGGCATGGAATCCATATGCAGCCATTCCTTTTAATCCGTAAAGTACCATTTCTCTTAATGATCTTACATCTATATTTTCAGTTCTTAATACTCCCACTTTTTTAGCAAGTTCAACTAAATCATCATTTTCACTGTACTCATAAGTTGTCAGGAAAGTATTTTCAAATTTTGGATCTAAAGCAATTCCTTCTTTTTCAAGTTCTGATTTAAGGAAGTTTCTTAAGTTTATACCTTCCTTAATTGCTTCTATTATTTCTTCACCATCAAAGTTTGCATTTGTTATAGAAATAAACAGCGATCTGTATAAGTACTCATCAACCTTGTCATATCTTTTTCCAGCATTTCTCAACTGACTTGAATATGCGGCAACTCCTTTTGCAGCAAATACAAGAACATCCTGCAGATTTGACACTTCATCAGTTTTTCCACATACACCTTTTACTGTACATCCTTCATTTTTAGCCGTTTCCTGGCATTGAAAACAAAACATACTCATTTTACTACCTCCAAAAAAAAATTTATTCTATCGTTAAAATAACACCGGCAATTATTAATTTTTTATCCACAAATAATCTGCCAGCCTTAAGTAATATTTTTGTATGAAGTCATTATAATATTTTTTCACAAAAAAAAACGTAATGCATGTTACGTTTTTCATAAATCTTAAAAAATAAATTTTATTTTAACATTCCTTTATTTTTCTTTGCCTTCAACTTCTTCGATACTGTTAATAGTTTTGTTCATCCATATAATGTCATGCCATTCTCCCATTTTGTACCCAATATTTGGAAAATGACCAATTTTTATAAAACCATTTTTCTCATGAAACTTAAGACTTTTTTCATTTTTCCCTGTTATTGCTGACACTATCTGCACTATTCCCATTTTCTTCATTCTTTTTTCCAGTTCATCATAAAGTTTCTGACCTATTCCCCTTGACTGAACCTTCATATCAAGATAAATACTTACGATAAATGAGTATCTATATGCTTCCCTTTCTCCAAATTTATCAGCATAGGCATATCCGACAACTGCGCCGGTTTCATTTTCTGCAACTATGTATGGAAATCTATTTGAAAGGGCCTTTTCTATTCTACGTTTTATTTCCAGTTTATTTGGAACAGTGATTTCAAAGGATATTGTAGTATCTGCAACATATGGCGAATATATTTCCTGTATTCTTTCTGCATCTTCAGACAGGACATCCCTTATTTTTATACTTTCAGTTTTTATATCTTTGAACTTTTGTGTTTTATTATATTCACAATTTTCTTCTTTTGACATTTTCCACCTTTCATTTATACCTTCTGTATTCAGAATAATTTATACTATAGTTGAAAAAATCAGGACTAGGCCAAATATTGCATAACTTACAAAATATAATATATTTTTCAGTTTTTCATTATCACTAAACTTAAATTTTCCATCTAAAATAGTAATTATTACCGTTGCTAAAAAGGCTATTATATTGAATTTAATGTAATTAATAAATATGGCATAATTTTCCTCTATTTTCATATGATTGAAAAATTTCTCATAGCTAATAAGAAGTAAATTAGCCAATACCAGAGTCTCTACATATTGATTGAAAATAAATTTTTTCATAAGTTTATCTATCTCCCTAATTGAATTTTTTACTATCTGCCCATTATTTTTATATTTTAAAATCCTAACATAAATATAATACTAATAAATGGATAAAATTTTAATAATATTAAAAAATCTGCTATAAATCCAACATATCTCAAAAAATTTTTGCAGAATAGAGCTAATTTCTTATTTTCCATTTTTTCATCTATAAATTTATAAGACATACTTATTACTACAAATATTATAAATTTAGTTACTAAATTTATAACCAGAAAGATGGCAAACACAATGAAAATAATTAGCAACCATCCAAGATGATAAAAATTCCCTCTGATTATAAAAATCAAAACATAGGCTAATACCAAAAAATTGTTTAATAATAGTGTTCTCAATAATTTTTTCTCATCATCATTTAATTTTTCCAATATTTTTTTTATCATTTTTCCTCATTTCTACAATCATATTATTTAATAGTAATTATGGATATTTTTATTTATTTTATTTATATTCTTTTATTTTAAGAAATTTCTGTATATTTACCTATAATTTTCTTTTCTTTTATGATATAATCTTTTTGAAAATAGTATCTGAAAGGAAAAATATGGGAATTATTACAGATTTCATTGCCATTCTGGCAGGAAGCATATTTGGTCTTATTATAGGAAATAAAGTAAAAGAAAGTATGAGAAATATTATAATGGACAGTATTGGTCTTTTCATAATAATTTCAGGTGTGAAAAGTACCCTTGAATCAAACAGGGACATCACAGTTCTTATATATCTCATAATTGGTGTCATTATTGGGCAGGTTCTCGATATAGATTTACAAATAAAAAAATTAAGTGTTTTCATTGAAAACAGATTTTCAAGAATTTTATCAATTTCATATAGAAATAAAAATTCTTTAAATTCTGTTGAAAGTGAAGAAAAGGAATTTAACTTTGCAAAAGGATTTTCTGTTACGACTATTCTTTACTGTATAGGAGCTATGGCAATAATGGGTTCTATAAACAGCGGTCTTACAGGAGATGACAAGATTTTAAATATAAAAGCCGTACTGGATGGTGCTACAGCTATTGTATTTGCTTCCATCTATGGAATTGGAACTATTTTCTCGGCTTTTTCAGCGCTTATCTATCAAGGACTCTTTTTTCTTTTTGCCAGACAGATAAAAGATTTCCTTACTCCAAATGCCATAACGGATTTAAATTTTTTAGGTGGTATAATGATTTGCGGTCTAGGAATAAATGTTGTCCTCAAAAAAAATATAAAAGTGGCCAATATGCTTCCTTCAATATTTATACCGATTATCGTAGAAATATTCATCCACTTTTTTGGCCACTTATTTTAAAATCAATTTCTGAAACTAAGTCAAAGCAAGCTTTAATATAAAGAGTATAGCCAATATGTACATTATTGGCTTTATTTCTTTCTGTCTTCCTGTTGCAAGCTTTAAAACCACATAACTTATTACTGCTCCCGCCACTCCTTCAGCAACACTCATTGTGAAAGGCATCAGGGTAATTGCGAAAAATGCCGGCGCTCCTTCTGTCAAATCATGAAAATTAATCTTTGTAACAACACCAAGCATAAGAACTCCTACAACTATCAATGCAGGGGAAGTCGCTGCTCCGGGGATAATACTCACTATTCCTGACAGAAAAAAGGAAAGTCCAAACAATATGGAAGTAGAAAATGCCGCAAGACCTGTTCTTCCACCTTCTGCTATACCAGCTGTACACTCCAGATATGTTGAAGTCGTTGTTGCTCCAAAGAAAGAACTTATTACAGTTGTAGAAGATTCACAAAGCAATGCCCTCTTCATATTTCTAACTTCCCCTTTTTCATTGTAAAGATTTCCCTTACTTGCAATTGCGAGCAAAGTTCCTATCTTATCAAAAAAGTCCACCATACTTATAGTAAGGACTATCATTACCATATTTATAAGACCTGAAAATATATCCTTTTTCCCTATCAGACCCTCAAAATCCTGTTTAAAGAATAAGTCACCTACACCACCCGGAAGAACAAAACCATGCCATTTACTTAAATCCGTCACTCCCATAGGTATTCCAAGCAGAGTTGTTGCAATTATTGATATTATTAGTGCTCCTTTTACGTTTTTTGCCATTAAAATAAGCATCAGCAGCAACCCAAACACACTCAGAAGTACAGAATTGTCCTTAAAGTTTCCTAAAAATAATCCTGTTTCTGTAGCTACTATTATTCCTGAACTTTTTAATCCAATCAAGGCTATAAAAAGTCCGACTCCTGCTGTAATTGCAGTTTTTATATTTTCAGGCAGTCCATCCAGTACAATTTTTCTGACTGAAGACCCTGTCACAAGTATAAGTACAACACCTGAAACAGTTACTGCCGCAAGGCCCTGCTGCCATGTATAGCCCATTCTTCCAACAACTGTTGACACAAAAAACACTGTAAGTCCAAGTCCAGGAGCTGTTGCCACCGGAAGTTTTGAAAATAATGCATGCATCAATGTTCCAATCATCGCCACCAGACAGACTGACGTATACAGGCCACCTTCCGGAATCCCTGCTTCCCTTAAAAATCCAGGAATCACAGCAAGCACATATGCCATTGTCAGAAATGTCGTCATTCCTGCTATTATTTCTGTTTTTATATCTGTTCCATTTTTTGAAAGTTCATAATAATTTTCCAGAAATTCATGAAATCTTCTCTTTTTTCCATGCCTTTCCTGTTCCATTTGTTTTCCTCCTTAAATTAATTCAAATATTTATGTTTATCTCATATACATGTAACTTTATTATTTTCAGTGATTTTCCATTTTTACTACACTTTTTGCTGTTGTAAAATTTTATCAGAATGTTAATTATAACATATATTTTTCAAAAAGTTTCTAAAATTTTTTATTTTCTTGACTTAAATGTTTTTTTCTGCTTAAATATAATATATAAATTTTGATAATCAAAATAATTTAAAATGGAGATGATTCAAATGGATACAAAATTCAAAAACATTTCAGAAACTCTTCTAATAACATTAAACGCCAGAGGAAAGGATGCAGACAGTCCTAATTCTGTACTGAATGACAAAAAATCTGCTGAAATAATGTCTAAAATTGACTATGACTTCAGTAAATTTGATAAGGGATGGATGTCATATTATGGAATTCTCGCAAGAGCAAAAACTATGGATCAGGAAATAAAAAAATTTATTGATAAATATCCTGACTGTGTTATTGTTTCAATCGGTGCAGGACTTGATACAAGATTCAGCAGAATTGATAATGGAAAAATAACATGGTATAATCTCGATTTACCTGAAGTTATAGAACAGAGAAAAATATTTTTTGAAGAAAATCCAAGAGTCAGAGATATTCCAAAATCAGCTTTTGACTCCAGCTGGACTGAATATGTAGAGACTCATGGAAAGGAGCTGCTTATTATTTCTGAAGGTGTTCTCATGTATTTTGATGAAAATGAAGTGAAAAATTTTCTTAATATACTGACTGACCGATTTGACAAGTTTACACTTTATCTGGATCTACTTTCTAAAAAACTTGTAAAGCAGGCAAAAAGACACGATACTTTAAAAACGATAAAAAATGCTGAATTTAAGTGGGGAGTAAAAGATGGAAGCGAAGTCGTTAAACTTAATCCGAAATTAAAACAGACAGGACTTATTAACTTCACTGACGGATTAAGACATCTGTTCCATGGGTTCAGAAAGATTTTTATTCCTATTGCCTATATTATGAATAACCGTCTTGGAATGTATGAATATAAAAAATAATAACTTTTTAGATAGAAAAGCTGCCTCAAAATAAAATAAATATAAACTTACTTTATATTACTATTTTTAGGCAGTTTATTATTTTATCACCATATTTTTCTAAAGTTAAAAATTAATTATCTATGCTAACATTATTAAAATTGAAAACCAAGTTGCCTTTCCTAATATTCCTGTAACTATCATACAGAAAATTTTTATTTTTTTATCCTTGTTACATGAAACTGCTATTATCCTTACAATATATATAATTACATTTGAGAATATTACCAATGAATATATTGAAGTTTCTCCTCCACTTACAAAATCTGCTATTGAATGTAATGATATGTATATATAATATAAGGATAAAATATGATCTATACCTGTTACAAGTATTTCATATTTTCCTACTCCTATTATCAAAAGTATAAGTATAATAATTTCTGGAATTATAAACAACCATGACATAGATAAACCTAGCATTAATAGCCAAAATTTCATCTGGCTCATTAGATTCTATTAATATTCTCCAGTTTTTCTTTAGCTTCCTGCACTATATAAAGCTTATTCCCATTTTCAGCAACTTCTTTATATAATTCTATCGCTTCTTCTATTTTCCCTGCTTTCTCCTTATATGCTGCAAGCAGATGCTTAAGTCCCAAATTTTGACGTTTTGTTTTTGTTTTTTTCAATGCCTCATTTAAAATCTCAATCATTTTTTCATTGTCATTTTCATGAAACAGCATTCCTTCCAGAGCTTTTACAAGATTATATATTTCACTGTCTTTTTTTCTTTTTCCAATTTTTTCTATCTCTTCTGATAGTTCTTTATTGTAAATTTCTGTTGCCTCTTCCTTTTTACCAAGAACATTGAGAATTAAAGCCTCATTATAATAGTATAAAATTTTATTCCGTTCCCTGTATAATTTTTTGGATAAATCCACTTCTTTTAATTTTTCATATGCCGTTTCTATTTTCCCTGCTGAAGAATATCCTGCAGATAAATTTAATTTCATATAGTTTCTATATTTTTTGTTCTTATTTTTATTATACTCATTTTCGGTAAGTTCTATAAATTTTTCCGGATCCAGTTCGTTATCCAGAACATTCATATAATTACTGTATAAATACATCCATAATCCGGTATTTACCATGAGTAATACTAAAAATATTATAGGATACACTAAATAATTAAAAAGAAAATTTTCAGATTTCAATGAAAAAATACCAACAATGAACACTATTAAAAAATCAATCAAAGCAGATAACAGCAAATATTTTTTTCTTATAGTCATACTTCCCTTTCATAAAGCCATTTTAATTTAGGCTTTCTTCCTTATTAAATATTGTAAGTACCCATTCAATCTTCTTATCCTTAACTCTTTTAGGCTTAAATGAAATTCCATTAATTATGATAGGTTCTATATCCTCATCATCTTCAGGAATATATCCCATATGCTCAATAAGAAGTCCACTCAAAGTATCATAATGCTTGGATTCCAGTTCAATATGGAAATAATCATTTAAATCATTTAATGAAAGTTCTCCATTTATCAGATATTTATTTATAGCAAGTTTCTTAATGGAAGAATCGTCTGCATCAAATTCATCAGCAATATTTCCCATTACTTCCTCAATCAGATCCTCCAATGTTACAATCCCTGAAAATCCACCATATTCATCTATCAGTATGGCAATATGTTTCTTTTCAGCCTGCATTTCATTAAAAAGTTCATTGACATTCTTTGTTTCCGGAACAAAATAAGCTTCCTGTATGATTTCCGGCAGTTTGACATTTTGAAATCCCTTCCTGTATGCCTCTATCATCAGATCCTTCATAAACAGTATTCCTACAATGTTGTCCGCTTCATCTTCATACACAGGGATTCTAGAATATACTTCCACTTCCTTTTTTTCAAACAGTTCATCTACTGAAATATTTTTATCAATAAGAAATACCTTTGTTCTAGGAATCATTATTTCCCTTGCAACCTTCTCATCAAATTCAATAATATTTTCTATCATTTCCTTTTCAACTTCGTTAATAATTCCATGTTCCCTTCCTACTTCTACAAGTGAACGCAATTCTTCCTTTGACACCTTTTCTTCAATATTATCTTCCTTCATTTTTAACACTGTCAATATTACATTTGTTGAAAATGTCAGAAACTTGACAAAAGGCGAGAATATTTTTGAAACCATAACAATTATTCCCACCGATGCAAGAGCTGTCTTTTCAGACGATCTCAATGCTATTCTTTTGGGAATAAGCTCACCAAAAACTAAAGTTATATACGATAGCAAAAAAGTTATTAAAATCATTGAAATATGACTACTATAAGGGATTTTTAATTTTCCAAGATATATTGACAGATATTGTGAAAGTCCTGTTGCCGCTGAAGCTGAAGCAAAAAAACCTGCAAGTGTTATCCCAACCTGAATTGTTGATAAAAACTTACTTGGCTCCTTCATTAAATTTTCCAGCATTATCGCCTTCTTATTTCCTTCTTCCACTAATATTTTCAATTTATTTCTATTTATTGAAACTATTGCCATTTCGGCACTCGAAAAAAAGGCATTTATTCCTGTTAACACTATTATTACAATAAACTGTAAAATCAGGCTGCCTCCGGTTATTGTTTCCACTTTAAATTATTCCTCCTAATTGTGTGTTATTTTATTATTATACCACTTATTATATCACACTTTTTCTTTTGTTTTCTTAGAGCCTGAACTGTTTAAAGTTCAAGCTCTTCAGTATTTAAATTATTTCATCATCCCAAGATATGCAGCACCTAAAATACCTGCATCATTTCCAAGCTGAGCCTGAACTATCTTTAAATTTTCCAGGCATGAAGGTAATGAATACTGCTTAAGTTTTTCATTTATTGCATTGAAAAGAATATCCCCTGCAAGTGCAACTCCTCCTCCAACTACGATTATTTCAGGATCAAGGACATTTAACAGATTTCCCATTCCAAGTGCAATGTACTCAGCTTCATAGTCAACCAGCTTAAGTGCAAATTCGTCTCCTTCCTTCGCTACATCAAAAATATCCTTTGCTTCTATCTCTCTTCCTTTAACTCTTTCATAAAGTTTATTTGTTTTATTTACAGCAAGTCTGCTTTGTGCTTCCCTTATTAATCCAGTAGCTGAAGCATATGCTTCCCAGCATCCGTCCTGACCGCATCCGCAAAGTTTTCCATTTCTTTCAACTTTTGTATGCCCGACTTCTCCGCCTCCACCGTTTTTACCGCTTACAAGCTTTCCATCTACTATTATTCCGCCACCAATTCCTGTTCCAATTGCAAGACCAAGAACATTTTTGTATCCTTGTGCGGCACCTTTCCACATTTCTCCAAGTGTTATGACATTTACATCATTATCTACTTTTACCTGCTTGTTTAGATGCTTTTCAAATTCTCCTGCCAGATCAGCTTCCTTAGGCCATGGAAAATTAGCCCAGAATTTTACTATTCTTTCGTTTACTACTGGTCCTGGAACTCCTATTCCTACTCCTTTTACATCTACTTCAAAATTGATGTTACTTCCTTTTACCTGTTCCAATAAAATTTTAGACAATCTTTCAACTGTTTTTTCAAATCCTTCCATTGAATCTGTCTTCACTATTGTTGTAAAAATAATATTTCCTGCCTCATCAACAAGCCCTATCTTAGTATTTGTTCCCCCTAAGTCTATCCCTACATAATAATTCATACTTTCCTCCTATTGATATTTATTTATAATATTTTTCTCTTATTATTTAGTTTACCCTATTTATTGCAATTTTTCAATATTATATTTTTATTCTGTTTATTTTCAGACTTTCCAAAAAGAGATTTGCATAAAATATAATAATCTGATATAATAGAATTACCTTAAGGTAGACCCCAAAAGGGTACTTATAAATGGTTAAATAAAATTTGGGATAAAAAAGACTGGATTACTTCAGTCTTTTTTGTTATAATTTTTTCAAGCGAGTTTCCCAAAACTCGTAACCATTTATAAGGAGGTGTGCTATGCGTACTTTTCTTATTGTTTTAGTAGTTTTCCTACTGATTCAAAGAATTCTGTACTAATTAGTACCCTCATATCCTTAGGGGTATTATTAGGCTTTTATCGAGTCTATTTTTTTATTCCCATTAATTATTGCCTTTTAAGTACTATATTTAGAATATTTTCCATAATTTTATCAATTATTTCTAATTTTATTTTACCAATTTTCATAATATTTCACAATATTTTTTCTCATTACTTTATATTAACATACTTTTTGAGTTTAATAAAATTTCCAAAGTTTTAAAATGTACTAAATATATATCACCTTTATTTCTCTTATTCGATTTTCAAATACAGCATTTATTTTTCATTTATTCCACATATATTAATTATAGGATTATTAATATAAAATAGACTATTTCAAATTTATATAGTATAATACACGTATAAATTTAGAAATAGTCTTTTAATTTATTTTTAGAAAGGAAAAGTTATGATTAAAATAGATTGCCTTGGATACAGCTGTCCTATTCCTGTAATAAAATTAAAGCAGAAACATTCCCTCATTATGGAAGGAGAGGAAATTCTTCTTGTTACAGACCACAACCTTGCCGTAGAAAATATTGAATATTACTGTAATTTAAATAAATTTAAATGCTCTTCAGAAGAAGTTATAGATGGTGTGTGGGAAATCACCATTAGCAAATAATTTTCTTTATATATTTTTCCATATAGGAAATTACCCTTTTCACTCCACTTGTATGGGAATTTCTTTTTATCATGCTTATATTCTGAGTTATCGAGATTTTCTCAACATCTACGATTTTTACTTCCTTATGGTAAAGTTCTTTTTTTATTGTAGAATAAGGCAGAAATGCCATCCCATATCCGTTAATGATGCAGGATTTTATTGCATCCACACTTTCCAGATTATATGTAAACTTATAATTTTCAAAATTATTGATAAATTTTGTTACAACTTTTACGACCTCATTTTCTCCTGACATTTTTATAAGGTCATATTTACTTAGTTCCTTTACTTTTATTGAATCAGGAAATGAACCCAAAATATTTGATGCAACGAGCACAATTTTTTCTTCAAATATTTTTTTTCCTGCCAAAGTTTCATTGTTATTGATATTTTCCGTTACAAAACCTATATCACATCTTTCCCTTAGAAGTTCTTCCTCTATGACAGAACTGCTCTCCCTGCTGTTCAGCTCCACCGAAACATTGGGATAATGCTTTTTCAAATGATAAACGACACATGGAAGGGAATAGTTACATATTGTAGATACTGCAGATATTTTTATTTTCATTGAATTATTTTTTGCATCTTCTATTTCTTCCCTCATTTCATCCAGACATTCCTCAAACATTGAAAAATACTTATATACGATTCTTCCTTCTTTTGTCAGTTCAATACCTTTGTTGCTTCGAGTAAACAACTTTGCATTAAACTCTTTTTCAAGCTTCTTCAGCTGCTGAGATAATGCCGGCTGGGAAATGAATAATTCGTTTGCAGCCTTTGAGATACTACCTGTTTCAACTACTTTTAAAAACAGGTTATAAACATCATTTATCATAGTTAACTCCCTTTCGCACACTTTATTTTGTAATCAAAATTTTTACTAAAAAATCCCATTATTTTTCGTTTATATGATTAATCATTTATATTATAAACCAAAAAGATTTTTTTTACAATATCAGATTTTTTTATAATTTCTCTGATTATATTTGATAAATCGTATATAATATGTTATTATTTACCTATCAATATTTACAATAAACAAGGAGGTTTTAATGAGAAGTTTATCAGGTATTCAGCCTAGCGGTATCCTGCATATAGGAAATTATTTTGGAGCAATAAAACAGTTTGTGGAACTTCAGGATCAGTATGAAGGTTTCTACTTTCTTGCTAATTATCATGCTCTTACATCTTCTCCTAACGGTGAAAATTTAAAACAAAATACAATAGAAGTTATATTAGATTATCTTGCTCTGGGTCTTGATCCGGAAAAATCTACACTGTTCTTACAGTCAGATGTTCCTGAACATACAGAACTGGCATGGATTTTAGCAAATGTTACGCCAATGGGACTTATTGAAAGGGCTCATTCATATAAAGACAAGATTGCAAAGGGAATTAAGCCTAACATGGGATTATTCACATATCCTATATTAATGGCTGCAGATATACTTATGTACGATCCTGATATAGTACCTGTTGGAAAGGACCAGAAACAGCACGTGGAAATTACGAGGGATATTGCAATTAAATTTAATGAAACATATGGAAAGGAAGTTTTCAAGCTTCCAAAGGAAAAAATTGTGGAAAGTGTTGCTGTCGTTCCTGGAACTGATGGAGATAAAATGAGTAAGTCATATGGAAATGTTATAAATATGTTCTTTTCTAAAAAGGAACTAAAAAAACAGATTATGAGTATTGTTACTGATTCTACTCCTCTTGAAGAGCCTAAAAATCCTGACAACAACATTACAAAACTGTATTCTCTTTTTGCTACTGAAGCTGAAACTGAAGAGCTTAAACAGAAATTCCTGGCCGGAAACTTTGGTTACGGACATGCAAAAACTGAGTTACTGAATAAATTTATGGATTATTTTGCTCCATTCAGGGAAAAACGTGAAGAACTTGCAAACAATATGGATTATGTATATGAAATTCTTCAGAAAGGTGCTAAAAAAGCCCGTTCAATTGCCACTGTAAAAATGGATGAAGTTAGAAGTGTAGTGGGATTACTGGATAAGAATTATTAGGATTTTGGTTGAGGATGGAAATTAAACGAAGTGAAATTAAATGGATATATTAAATCGAGCTTTTAATTTTATTGGTAAAATAATAGTTAATTTATTTCTTATTCTATTAACTATTATTCTAAATCCTTTTTCTGCTTTAACTTTATTTATTGGCGGAATTCTTATTTATTCCATATTTGGGCTAATACCTCTGATATTAATTATTCTAATTTTCTTAATAATTTTTCAAATTATAGATAAAACTACTAATAACAGCTAATTAGCTGTTATTTCAATTCACGCTCCCGTGTGGGGAGCGACATAAAATTCTTATTTTATAGGGATTACAAGCAATATTTCAATTCACGCTCCCGTGTGGGGAGCGACCATTTTTTCAAAAACTTCTTCAAAATCTTTCTCAATTTCAATTCACGCTCCCGTGTGGGGAGCGACTATTGTAGAAAATAAATAAATAGGATGGAGTGATATTTCAATTCACGCTCCCGTGTGGGGAGCGACTATAATTATTAGAAAATATAATGAATAAACTTAATTTCAATTCACGCTCCCGTGTGGGGAGCGACATTATTCCTTGAAAAAATATCACAGGAATTAAAAATTTCAATTCACGCTCCCGTGTGGGGAGCGACGAATATTGTTAAACTGAAATATGTCGGCTATTCTTATTTCAATTCACGCTCCCGTGTGGGGAGCGACGTTCCAGTTCATCAGTTTCAATCATCCATTCCCGATTTCAATTCACGCTCCCGTGTGGGGAGCGACATGCTAAAAAGAATGAAATAGAAGCTAAGATAAATATTTCAATTCACGCTCCCGTGTGGGGAGCGACGAACTCATAGGAATAGAAATTATTGAGGGAGGAAATTTCAATTCACGCTCCCGTGTGGGGAGCGACCTCTATATCTTGGGATATGACACAAAGTAATCCTATTTCAATTCACGCTCCCGTGTGGGGAGCGACAATGACAACAAAAACACTATGCTACGTAGTTACGATTTCAATTCACGCTCCCGTGTGGGGAGCGACATGCCACTACAGATTTTACAATCTTTAATGGATATATTTCAATTCACGCTCCCGTGTGGGGAGCGACATACATTCATAGAGAATGGAACATTGGCTATTTCAATTTCAATTCACGCTCCCGTGTGGGGAGCGACATCAATGTATAAAGTCAAACCTTATAACATTGATATTTCAATTCACGCTCCCGTGTGGGGAGCGACTTCTTCAGCTGCATTCTCATGATAGAATCCTTCATTATTTCAATTCACGCTCCCGTGTGGGGAGCGACGTAATACCCTCGATGATATCGTGCATTTCAGTTTCATTTCAATTCACGCTCCCGTGTGGGGAGCGACTATGGCAAGAAAGGTTGATTCAAAATGTCTAAGAATTTCAATTCACGCTCCCGTGTGGGGAGCGACTTTTATAAACTGCCTTGCATTTGGAAAAACAGCTATTTCAATTCACGCTCCCGTGTGGGGAGCGACTTAACCTGGGACGGCATGATGTTAACTTCTTAACGATTTCAATTCACGCTCCCGTGTGGGGAGCGACGTTTCATATATTTGAGACAGTAGATCTTGATTATATTTCAATTCACGCTCCCGTGTGGGGAGCGACCTTTTTACTTGTAACTATATCCCTCATTGTGTAAATTTCAATTCACGCTCCCGTGTGGGGAGCGACTTCTTTGTTATTTCATGCATTTCAAATTTTTCTTTATTTCAATTCACGCTCCCGTGTGGGGAGCGACAGATGTAGGGACACACTTAATTAAAGAGGCAAGAATTTCAATTCACGCTCCCGTGTGGGGAGCGACTACGGACGGTGACAAAACACCAACGAATCTAAAAATTTCAATTCACGCTCCCGTGTGGGGAGCGACGATGTAAGAATATTAACAGCTTTTTTAGATTCGACATTTCAATTCACGCTCCCGTGTGGGGAGCGACTTGACATATTTTTTCGGCTCTCCGAGTAATCCAATTTCAATTCACGCTCCCGTGTGGGGAGCGACAACGGAA
>ERZ773267.118-NODE-118-length-61659-cov-5.069655_pt1 | contig 61659 bp, 71 predicted proteins | sample MGYA00511959_ERZ773267 | MGnify/ENA primary metagenome ERZ773267 (study PRJEB29015, sample SAMEA2738165) | human oral metagenome | biome: human oral; feature: human-associated habitat; material: saliva | place: China | collected 2240 ...
TTAGAAATAATTAAGAAAATGATTCGAGATAAAGGCGGAGTTTTCGAAACTACACAAGAAGACCGTAAGAGGCTTGAAAAAGAACTTGGTGATGTCTTGTGGTATCTTTCCGCCCTATCTTTTTATAATGATATTAACCTTGAAGATATTGCAAAAACTAACCTTGAGAAATTAGCTAGCCGGCAACGGAGAGATAAAATTCATGGTAGCGGAGATAATAGGTAGTCTGTAAGAAAGACAATTACTAAATAATTGGGTTCTTTTATTTCGCACTTTCTGGTATAATAAAAGAAAAAAGAGGTGGCCGCTATGAAAATAGGACTATTGATGCGTTATGATAAAGTCTACGGATTTTTTCATGAAGACGATAAAACTAAGCCGGTTGTGCTGATTTATTCAGGAGAACGGACGGCAGAGTTTAGCACTTTCAGTTATTTAGTTGATGGACCGAAGGGAGTAGAAAAACACTACAAGTTCCTTCCAAATGATATTCAGCTAAGTACTTTCGAAGACGGTTGGATAGCCGCAGAATAAACCACTCGTCATGAGTGGCTTTCTATTGTACTCTTGTTAAATAAAAGAACCCAAAAAGGGTTCTTTTATTCTCTCAACTTTCACTATTCGCTTTAAGCCAACTCACCTGTTGCAATCACCGAAACAGTAACATCAAGCTCCTGAGTAATTCTAGCTAAAGACACCATCGTAAATTCAACATAGGTTGTAGCCACCACCGTGCTAAACACAGCTAATGGATTTATCCCTCATGTTCAGTATTTGGACCGCTACAACTGGTAGATTCTTAAACGATTTAGGAAACTCAATTCTAGTCTTTTCATTCCTTTGATGAAATAAGTTAGCATTTTAGTATGTTTAGTCAAACCACTTCGAGAAATAGTGGCGCAAAATCTTTATTTGGACGTGATAAAACAACTTAACTATTATTTTTTAGATCCCCTTAAAGATTAGTTTAAACTCAGTGAATACTGCTGTAATTATTTCGTTAATTTTAAATAATTCTTTATGAAGATTTTCAAAAATAAGAAATCTTATTTAGAATAAAAAGCTTAATCAATAGATTAAAAATTTATTTATCAATAATCTTAGTTAAGCTTTATATATTTTTTAGCCCAGAATTTTCCAACAGCAACTAATTAATTCTTGTAAAGTTTCATCATAATTCTCATAAATTCGAAAGCCTGCAGCATAAGCGTGACCGCCACCACCAAAATAGCCAGCGATATCGGCCGCGACCGGTGAATTTGTACGAACTTTCCCCGTCAATTTACCGTCTGGGTAGGTTTTTATAGCCACGCAGGCCTCTACACCTTCAACCATTCGCATTTCATCAATCACCAAAATACTTGGGTTATACTTATCAGAATATTCTTTAATCTCGCTCCATGGAATATGTACAACTGCTAATTTTCCATCTAAAAAATATTCAATTCGCTGAATTAGTTCTCCCTTGTATTTTAAAATTTCAGGTACTTTTTTCGAAAGTTCGCGGCGATCCTCTTCAAGCTTAGCTGAATTTGCGCCAAGTTTTGTTAATTCGCCCGCAACTTCAAAAGTTCTGGCTGAAGTATTGTTCGTTGAAAGCCCAAGCGTGTCGCTAAAAATCGCTCCAAGTAAATTTTGCGCGGCGTTTTCATTAATTTCCCAGCGATTCGCTTTTGCGATTTCGAAAATTAATTCACCTGCTGAGCTAGCCTCTTCTAAAATTAATTCGTTTTTAAAAAATAAATCTGGTGTCGCGTTTGTATGGTGATCAATAACTAAAACTGGCGTTTTTTCGAGCAAGTTTTTGTAAAGCGGGTCCTCAATTATTTTTGATAGTAGAATACTGCTAGTTGTATCAACAATAATAAAAAGGTCAAATTTTTCATAAATTGAACTTTCCACTCTATCCCAGCCCTTAAAATATCGCAAATATTTAGGGATATCAACTGGACAGAAAAGTTTAACTTCTTTGCCTAACTCGCTTAAAATTTCTTCTAATCCTAAAGCTGATCCTAAACTATCGCCATCAGGGTTTTCAGCCTGAATAACGCAAATTTTTTCTGCATTTTCGACTAATTTTTTGGCATTTTCGAAATTCATTAAATTGCCTTTCGTCCTTCTAAGGCATGACTTAAAGTGATCTGGTCGGCATATTCCAGATCAACGCCTACTGGTAGACCACGCGCGAGTCGTGAAATTATTAAATTTTCGAAGCCTTTTTCGCGTAAATAGTTCTGAATATAAAGTGCTGTACTTTCGCCTTCAACACTAGCGTTTGTTGCAATAATTATCTCTTGAACTCCATCTTTCAAAATTCTTTCAGCAAGCTCGCGAATGTGTAATTGATCAGGCGTGATTCCGTTAATTGGTGAAATAACCCCACCTAAAACATGGTAGGTTCCGTTAAAATGCTTTGTTTTTTCAAGGGCGATAATGTCTAGTGGCTCCTCAACAACCGCAATTAGTTTTTTATTGCGAGTTTCATCAGTATAAAGTGGTGAAATTTCTTCATCTTTAGAAATCAATGCAAAAGTTATAGGGCAGCTTTTAACATTTTTATGTAAATTTAAAAGACTATCGGCAATTTTTTCACTTATAGTAGCATTATTTTTTAGTAAATAGTAAGCATAGCGTTCGGCTGTTCGCGAGCCGACGCCAGGGAGCTTGCCGAGATTTTCAATAGTTTCGGTTAATGCTTGAGGTAGAATTTGTGACATTTTTCTCTTTCGAAAAGATTAAAGCCCCAAGTTTCCCAAACCGCCCATTAAAGGTTGCATTTTTTCAGCTGCAACTTTTTGAGCTTCTTCTAAACCGTCACGAATCGCAATTTGAATCCAATGCTCAAGTTCTTCGGTGTCTTCAAAATCGATCAATTCTGGATCAAGTTTTACACTTTTCACTTTTAACTCACCGGTAAACTGAATTACGACTGCACCATCGCCAGCTTCAACTTCAATAATTTCTTTTTTAAGTTCTTTTTGCGCTTTCTGTAGTTCGCGCACCATTTTCATTTGGTCTTTAATTCCTGCCATAATTCCTCCATTTAAAAATAATTTACTCTTCTAATTTTATCAAAAAAACACTTAAAAATCAACCTCGCTGCAAAATATAAAATCTATCAGCATTATATTTACGGTTTGAAACTAAAATTCTTTTTACGCTATAATTTACTGGAATTTTTACATTTTGGTAGGCTTCTTTCGAAAGAATTACTTCAGAATCTTCGAATTTATTTTTTACTTTTGCCCTTCCTTGACGCTCGAGTGTTTTATAGAAATTTTCTTCATTTTTCGAAACCATTAAAATGCGGTTTGAATCTGTTTTTTCAAGTAAAATATTTAAATCTTGACTAAAAGCGGCGAGTGGTTGTGGCGAATACCGATAACTTAAAGCAAAAACGGAAAGATTGGTAATTAATAGGTTGAAAACAAAAATTGAAATTGGAATCAAGCCAAAAATTCGAGCATAAGGGTTTTTTGGAAAAAGTGCATACCAAGTATTAATTAAACCTTGGAGTCCTGTAATTGTTAAAATTAAAATTGGTGTAAAAAGAATTGTGATTGTTGTGGGGTTAATAATACAAACTAAAATTAGAATTGTCGTCCAGATATTGATTAAATAGCTTTTTGCGGAATGTTTTGCGATAAATGTAAAATATAGCCCGATTGCGATTAAAATTGAAGTTGCTGGGTTGATTATTGGTGAAATCATTCCGTTACTGATTGGATTTGAGAAGCTAAAAAGTGCTAAAACCAAGCTTTTGAGATTTTCAAAAAGTTTTAACGAGTTTGGAATTCCAAAAATTATCTTTAAGATTGAAAAATCGAAAAAGATCGAAACTAAAAGTGGTGCAGTTATTATTAAAAATAATATTAGTGCCGCGATTTTTTGGTAATTTGGTAATTTTTTAATAATAAACCGTAAATGTGGATGTGCTAAAATTGTAATTAAAAATGCTAATGTGATGTAAGGGCTGAGTGGCGTGTAAAAACTAAGCCCTAAAATTGAAATTAAAGTAAAAATTTGGTGTTTTTTTGGCTCTTTTATAAACTCCATTCCGCTCCAAATTAGCAAAATTGGGTAAAAAATATAAAGAATTTCGCTCGTTCCGTTTTGAGCAATAAAGAAAAACTGGCTTGATGTGATTGCGATAATAGAAGCTAAAATAGAGGCGCGTTTCGAAAACCACATTCCTGATATTTTTGTTATGAAAAATATCGAACATAGAGAAATAAAAACTGATGGCAATTTAATTGCAAAATTACTTAAACCAAAAATATCAATGCTAGTTTTTTGCAAAAATCTAAATGGAAAATCTAGAATGTTCTTCGAAAAAATATTTGAAAAGTTTAAGCTCATTGAATTTTTAGCGCTCTCAATTTCACCGGCGGTTAGTCCATTTGGCGCAAAAAATAAAGTATAAATAATTATTGCAAGATAGCTGAGTGATAAAATCCCAACCCCAATTTGGTAACGAAATTTATAAATCCAAAAATCGCTAATTTTTAAGTTTTTCATTCTTTTTAGTATATCACATTTCTTTTTAAAAATCTACTTCAAGCTCCAAATATTTCCGCCATTGTTTGAGATTAGCCCTTTAATTTCGAGCATTGTTGCAGCTTGATTAAAGTTGCTCACAGAAATCCCAGATTGCTTAATTATAGAATCACTAGCTGTTGTACCATTTTTTGAAAGAATTTCAAGAATTATGTTTTCGGCCGGTGTGTCACACTGGAAAAGCTTGGTTTGTTTTTCGAAACGGTCTGGAATTAAAAAATCGAGCAGATCTTCTATTGAGGTTAAAGGATTTGCGCCGTTCTTAATAAGCTGGTTGCAACCTGCAGAAAGTGGTGAGGTGATATTTCCTGGTACGGCAAAAACTTCTTTTCCTTGGTCGAGAGCATGATTTGCAGTCGAGAGAGTTCCGCTACGCGAGGCGGCTTCAATAATAACTACGGCATCAGCAAGACCTGAAACAATTCTGTTGCGTGCCAAAAACTGCCAAGGTTGGGCTGGCGTTCCGTTTGGATATTCACTTAAAATGACTCCATTGTTTTCAAGAATCCTCTGCCCTAAGGCTTCATGCGAACGCGGATAAATTTTATCAACACCATTTGCAAGAACTGCCAGAGTAATTCCGCCGCCGTCAAGAGCCGCCCGATGTGCAATTGAATCAATCCCTAAAGCTAAACCGCTCACAACCACAATACCGTTTTTCGCGCATTCGCTGGCAATTTTGGTTGCAACTTCTTTACCATAAGCGCTAGGCTTGCGAGTTCCTACGATCGCTACGGTTTTAATCCTTTTTGGAGGTAGCTGCCCTCTTATAAAAATCTGCTTTGGTGAGTCTGGAATATGTTGTAAATCTTTTAAATAATCTAATGATGTAGGTTTAATTTTAATAATTTCCATAAAATTCTAAAATATTGTTGACATTATTGTAAGTTTATGATAATATATAAATATTGATAAAATAATTTAAAAATTTGTCAATGAAACTTAAATCTATTGTTATAGTGTGCAATATAGTCTTAATAATTCTTTATCCCTCCTTTATATACTATAAGAATTATAAATATTGCACATGGTAACCTCTTTGACCGGCGAGCCCTTTGTTGAATTTTGGTGGGTTTTCAGCTTCGAATTTTTCGAGCCTTAGCGGGTGCGTCGAAGAGATAAAAAACCGTCTAAGCGATGCCCACCCGTGCTTAGGCGGTTTTTTATGTTATAATATTAAAATATCTATTACTTTTGTCAATGTGCTTAAGGTTAATAATTGACACACTTATTTTAACATAAGCGATTATATTTAGCAAGTTTTCGAAAAAGTAAATAAATTAAAAATCGTGCAACCTCGCAATAGTTTCGCACGATTTTTAACTAATATAAATCTCTCAAATTTTTTAGAATGAAGCCTCTACCGCCGCCCAAGTAGTGTCGGTGTTGTCTTCTGGGATGATGATTGTGACCTGGTCGCCAACTTGAAGGCGGAAATAAGTCACGCTTGCAAGCAGAATTTTATATTCATTTCCGCCCGCTTCAACGAAGAACGAACCATCGTGGTTGATGAGCGTTCCAATAATTTGTTTTCGCGGAACCGGACCGATTTGCTTATAAATAAACCCACCATCTTCATTAATTGTAAGCTTCAAAATATCGCCCTCCACAAGCTTTGATTTTGAAGCGTAGTTTGCTGGAACTGGGTAATTTTTACCATCTGGACCAATCATAGTTTGACCATCGAAAACACCTTCAATAACTTTGCCATGAGGGCTTTCAATGATGGAATTACTTGGAGCTGTCACGGTGTTATCTTCACCACTAATGCTTATTAGTAATTCTTTGGCTGCCGCAAGATTCGTTTCCGCTTCTTGAATCAAGCTTTTTAGCCGTTTTACTTGTTTTTCTGGTAATTCAGACATATTCCTCGCATTTTCCTTGTCTGTTTTCTTTTGATATTATCTTTTAAATTCTATCACGAATTAACCTAAAAGTCAATATTTTTATATAATTTTAAGCTAATTTTAAGTTTTCCACAATTTTTAATCTGTTTAATATTGAACGATGTAATTTTTACAAAAAATGCTTATGTTTATTTTTAATAACGTTTATCGATATTGCATTGACTTTTCAAGACAATAGTTATAATATGAATAAGCATAAACTAAATAAAGGTTTTAGGATCATTGAAGTCGTTTTTGCCCTTGCGATTGCGGGATTAATTTTTCTTGCTGTTTTTTAGCCCTTCCCGCTCTTCAACGCAATCAACGAGATACGCAACGTAAAAACGATACGTCACGGTTTAAGGCCGCTTATCATCAATATCGTGCAAACAATAAAGGTTCAAAAATTGGCGGAGTATTCAACGGTGAGTCTATGAGTAAACTTCCAAATTGGGATAATTTCATTAATGAATATCTTCGAAAAGATAATGACACTTTTCGCGATCCTCTTGGTGAAGATTATTTCGTTCAGGAGGGGTTGTGGGATTATGCTCGAGCTGGAGGGGCTGGAACAGGTGTTATTACTATTAAAGATGGCCATGTTTGCGATTATAGTTCTAATAAGCCAATCAACCAAAGAATTGTTAGTGGAAATGGTCAAACTGCAAGGATTTGGCTTGAATCTGGTGAGGTTTATTGCTTAGATCTACTTAACTAATATTTTCTTGAAAAATTAATAAAACCCTCCAATGAGGGTTTTTGATTAATAGGGCTTCCAATTGTGTTTGTAGATTGTGAGTGATGGCCCTATTATACCTACATCATAAATTTCTCCTGCACTTTTAAAGCAGAAGAGAGTCTTGTTTTGATCAGCTCCAATTCGGCAGTACTTTTGAATATAGGCCCAGAGGTTTGGGGCTTCTCCTTTATCAAAGATTCCTGAAGGGTTTTCTTTTGTTAGCTTTCTCAGTTCTTTCAAAGCTCTTCCACTAATATTATAAGCCATCTTCTTCCTCCTCTATTTTTGTAACTTCAATTACATTAGCTTCTAGAAACTCAATACTGAATTTTCTTTCTTTCGAATATTGAAAGCTATCGAAAATCTCAAATCCAGTAACATTTTCATTTTGTTTGAATAAGCTACGAATTCGTGATAATTCTTCGAAAACTTGTTTTCGAATTGGTAATTTTTCGTCCTCAACCAAAACCGTTCCTGCACAATTTGATCCATTAATTGAGAATTCCAAGTCTCGCATAAGTTTGTCGCTGTCGCCTTCATAAAGAAGTTCATCGCCAGCAGAAGTACGAAAAACAAAGTTATAAAAAGCCATAAAAAATTCCTCTTTCTAATGTGCTACTCAAACGAGCGCTTTTAATATTATACAACTTTTTTAAAGAAAAATCAAGACTAAAAAAATCCCCGCAAAATTGCGAGGTTATGACGGTCAGAGTTTTTTGACTTCTGTGCTTTCGCCGCTGCGGCAAAAAATTTCGAAATTATAATCTTCATTCGAATCTTGTATAATTTGATAGTAATACGCCATATCGTTGATGTTTTGTGTTTCGAAAGTATCGAAAATTTCTTCCATCAGCACCATTTCGTTACTAAAAATTCTACCGCCAGCCGTTATTTTAAGGGAATCTTTTTTATCAAGGAGCGTTTCGAGATTTTTCACGATTTGCTCTGCAGATTCACCCTCAATCTCAATAGGTTGAACTTTTGCGATTTCTACCGAAAGCTGTTTTTCGCTTACGGCTTCATCGACCACTTTAATTAAAATACTCATAATGAGCCTCCATAAGCTACAAATTTCGGTGAACCGAGGAGCTTATTGTTTAAATTTTATAACAAGATTTTTTAAAATGCAAGCTTGAGCGAAATAGTTTTTAGGATTGAACTATTTTTTTTTTGATATTATGGTTGTGATATTTTTTAAAGAGATTATTTTATGGTTTATATAGTTAGAATGAAAATAACAGATGATGGCTCAGAGTGTGCTTACGCATATAATAGTTTAGAAGAAGCACAAAGAGCTATTCATAAAATAAAAGAAGGTATTCGTGGTTCAGAAATTAATGTTAGGTGGTTACATAGTTATATTATAACTGTAAATAATGTTGAAATTTGTACTATAGATATTTTAAGTCGTGATAAAAAAGATGTTGAATTTCATTTAATTAAATATGTTAATAATGAATGGCAAGAAACTCGAAGATTCTCAAGCCGAGAAAATGCTGTAAATTTTGTCCATCGTGTATTAGGTATTAATGATTATCAGGCAGATCCTGGAGAAGACGAAAATGGAATTTGGGCTTTTCAATACAGATCAGGTATAAAAGTTAAATATGGTGTATTTTTGGCCATTTATAAAAATACTAAAAAAACCGTTAAAGCAAATGAATATTCTGAGATTTTGGGTGTGAATCCTGGTGCTTCAGATGAAGAAATTAAGAAAGCATACCGCCAAAAATCAAAAATTCATCATCCTGATATGGGCGGAAATATGCATGATTTTTTAAGAATTCAAGAAGCATATGAAAATCTTATAAATGGCCTTGGCGAAGCTAATAAAGAAACTTTGCATCGAGAGCTATCTGATTTCTATAAATGTGTTGATTTTGAGAAAGGGATGAATTATATACATAGCCATAACACTGATAAAGATTCAAACTACAATCCTGGTAGCGACTTTTTGAAAGGATTCATAATGTTTGCTGTTGGCGGTGGATTATCTTTAGCTACATATAGTGCTGCGCACTCTAGAGGTGGTGGAACATATACTGTTTATACAGGGCTGATTTTTTATGGTTTGTTTAAGATTCTTCGAAGTATCTTTTGGGGTGTATTAGGTGATAAAAAAGCTAAAATTAAGAGTTTTATACATAATCTAATAATATACGGTGGCATAACTACAATAATATTATTAATAATAATTGGATTTTTCGCTATTATATTCTCTATTTCAAAATAAAAAAAGCCGCAAATGCGACTTTAGGTGAAGAGCTAGTTTCGCAAAAAAGGTGGTATTTCAAGTTCTTCTTGGGAATTATGCGGTATTTTTAGAGTTTCTTCAATCCGATGTGGAATTTCTTTATCGTGCAATATTTTTACGACTTTGAAATTCTCATCAACCAACAAGCATATTTGAATAATCTCTTTTCTTGAGATAAATCGGTTCGGAGATTTACCCCCAAGATAAACAACTTCCGCTGATCCATGAACTTCAACAATCTCTTTATCTAGATTGTAGACTGCATTTGGTGAAATATAAATCGCTTTATTTCCATCAGCTTCGAGCCTCACTGGTGCTCCAGTTGTTATTGCTCGAAGTAGTTCTTCCTGTAAGAAAAATTGTTGATTCATTTTTTGAATCCTCCTAAATAAAAGTTCTAGGCAAAAGCTCAGACAATTAAATTATAGCAGAAAATATAAGTTTTGTCAATAAAAGGCTTTCGAAAAGCTCTTGAAAAGCATTATTTTTTTTGATATAATTGAAAAGTATTGGGATGTCGCCAAGTGGTAAGGCAGCGGGTTCTGGTCCCGCCATTCGGGGGTTCGAATCCCTCCATCCCAGCCAAGATGAGATGTTTATTGTAAACACTTCGTCTTGGCTTTTTAAATTATATAGAAAAAGATAAGATGAAAAGAGTGCAGTGTTGTGGCGACGCTGCACTCTTTTTGTTGCTCCAACTGAGGCGATTTTCGTATAGATCACCTCTGAGGACTAGCAAAACCTTTAAAATGCGAAACTTAACAATCCGGCAATTATTTAATAGAAGTCTTCCCTTTCGAAAACAAGCTAATCAGTAATAATTTAGAGCTTAAGTAATTAGATTAGGAAACTTCAAAATATAACCTTTAGTGGGCGATTCGAGCTGAAGAAAAGAAGATTTTCCCCTCCTAACTCTTCGGCTTTAACCGCTCACTAAAAAGGAATAAATTTTATGAAAAATATTAATGAAATCGAGTTTGAACAAGAGCTTGAAAAAATCAAGAACTCTAAAATTGAACTCAAACCAACAAAACAAAAACAAGGAGAAAAAACTATGAAAAATTTGAAAAAAGTAAATTACAAGAAAATTATTGAAACTGTTAAAACAATTATCATTTACACGGCAATTGTAGCTGGTATGGCTTTCTATTTTGGAATGAAGCACGGCGAAAACAATGCTAAAATCCAGAACGAAAAGATTGCGGAAACAGTTCAAAATTTAAACGTAAAAAAGTAGCTGAAAATATTCCAGCACCAAAAGTCGAAGCTGCGATTCAACAACCAAGCAAGCGCGAAACTGTGGAGGTTTCGCCTCGCCCTCGCCCTATTATTGCGAGTTCAAAGGTTGCGAATCGGTGCGAAGAGTTTCGAAATTTGGTTAAACAATACGACTGGAATGTAGAAGTGATGTTGGCAATTATGATGGCGGAAAGCAGTTGTAATCCAAATGCGTTAAACACTAACAGCGACGGCTCAAACGATTTAGGCTTATTTCAAATCAATTCAATTCACAAGAAGCCAAATCGTGGGAATCCAGAGCTGAACGTGCGATATGCTTATCAGATTTATAAATCACAAGGCTTGAATGCTTGGGTTGCTTACACAAATAAAAGCTACTTGAAATTTATGAAATAATGGAGAAATTTTATGAACAACCAATTAACCAACCAACAAATTAAAGAATTATTCTTTGAGATCGTCTTGAAAGAAAAAGCATACATCGAAGACGTTGACTGCGAGGGCAAAAATTACGCTACGATTACAGGCGATTCATTCGATGAAGAATTTAATGATTATTTAGATAGCATTGGCTTTTGGGAAACATCACCAAGTGTTGAAGCTTGGCGAGAATATAACGAAGGAGGATTTTAAGATGAAAAAGATAGAAACTGTTAAAATTTCAGGCTCGGATTACGCTAAAGTTTCGGCACGACTTGGCGAATTTCGTAAAGAAAACCCACGAGCAAAAATCACCACTCGCCCAGAACCGCAACCAGATGGTGGAATGATCTTTTATGCAGAAATCGTAAAAGATTCATCAAAAAAATCAGCCGAAGCAACAGGAACTGCATACTATCCAGCAAGTAAAATGAAGAGCGAAAAAGCCTTTGAAAAACTCGAAACAATCAGTGTTGGTCGTGCGCTCTCACTTCTTGGCTATTTAAACAATGGTGAAATTGCCTCATCTGAAGAGATGGAAGAGTTCGAAGACTTTAAAAAGCAAAAAGTTGCGGATCAGTCAAAAGAACTTATCACTAAACTCAAAGCTTCAAAAAATCTCAAAGAGCTTCAAGCTAATTTTGTAAAAGGAATTAATCAGTTTAAAGGTAATAACGAAGTGATCGCAGAATTAATCCAAATTAAAGATGAATTGAAAGGTCAATTGAAATAATGAAAATCTTAAACCTTGAACAACGCTCAGATGAATGGTTACACTTCCGCGAAGGTAAGATCTCCGGAAGTAAGGCTAAAGAGTTCGGCACACCACGCACTGTTTTAAAATCTGAATGGTTAGAGCTTGCAGAAAAGTTAAAAATCGAGATTCCGCTCAACCAAAAAGGTCAACCAAAGAATCTAACTATTCAAGAGCTTAAAAAATTAATCGGTGAAGCTGAAGTTGATAAAAAAGAATGTGAAGTTGAGCTTGGTGATGCAATTTATAAGCTGATTGCAGAACGAATTGCAAAACCGATCAACGAGAACGATTACGCAGATCGCTTAGGAGATCGTAAATATTCTGCTGCTCTTCGTGGTGAAATACTTGAAGAAGAAGCACGCGAGAAAGTCGCCCAAAAACTTGGTAAAGAGGTTATCGAAGGTCGGGTTTGGCAATCTGACATTAACGAAAATATCATTTGTTCACCGGATGGCGAGATTGAGAATGAGAATGGCGAGATTACCGAAGCAGTTGAAATTAAATGTTTAGACAACTGGAAGCAGGTGCAAGCGTTTTACGAACAGCAACCACCTAGCGAATATAGACAGCAGATTATCCAATATTTTGCAGTGAATGAGAAACTTGAAAAACTTTACTTTGCAATGTATTCAGATTCATTTGCTCTTGCCCCACAGCTTGAACTCTTGATCTTCGAGCTTAACCGCAAGGATTTCGAGAAAGAAATTCAGCGAGCAATTTATTTTGAACAGTCTGCTCTCGCCTTAGTTGAACAAGAAGTAGAAAAACTATTATTTTAATGAAAGGATTTTATGACTCAGGAAGAACTTAAAAGCATCACCATTACACCAGAAGAAACTAAAGAAAGTGGCTATTTCGAATTTGGTGTGCATGAAGTAAAGATTACTAAAACTAAGATTGATAAGCATGATGACAAGCCTTATGCTGAAATCTTTGTCGAAAACGATTCTGCTGAAGATCGCGCTCGGCTTTGGTTGCACACTCCCGATACTCGCCGAATCTCAATTGATACTGTTCGAAGAATTTTAGTTCATAATCAAGAAGATGAAAATATTAAACAAAAGATTCGCGAGAAAATTCAGCAGATTAAAAACTTGGCAGATTTTGCAGCACTTCTTGAAAAAACAGTTGGCTGCACCGCTTGGTTTAAAGTTAGCGAAGATGAAGACCGAACTTATGAGAAAGACGGTAAGGTTAAAAAATCGATCAACCGCCGAATTTACGGCTATGAGCCAAAATCTGAAACTTCAAAAGCTCAAGCTGAGACTAAACCTGAAGCTACTGAAGAAACACCTGAAAACTTCGATGAACCAGTTGATTTAAGCGATATTCCATTCTAAGGAGCTAAGATGATTAAAAAAGAGGAACTTTTGCACCTTAAAGTTTGTGATTACCTTCGCAAGAACTACCCAAACGTGCTATTTCGCACAGATTTCTCAAGTGGTATGAAGATGGCACCTGGTCAAGCGGCAAAACACAAGAAATTTCAGAAATCACGAGCTTGGCCGGATCTGTTCATTGCTTGCTCCGATCGTGATGGCTGGGAAATAAAACAGTGTGGCCTATTTCTTGAGCTGAAAGCAGAAGGCACAAAACTTTACAAAAAGAATGGCGAAATGGTGGCGAATAAGCACTATCGAGAACAGGCAGAAATGCTAAAAAAGTTACGTTTAAATGGATATATAGCAGAATTTGCGATTGGTTATAAAGACGCAATTGAACAAATTCATGAATATCTGGGTGAACCAATACATAAGAAAGTTGAATTTTAATAGCTAAAAATGGAAGGATAACTATGAAACAACCTGATATTCAGCATTTAATTATGCAAGACTTGAAATTTAAAATGTCGGCTTGGCGAGCGATTGCGATCATTACTCTAATACTCTTTTCGGGTGCGATTGGATTGTTTATTGGCTCAGAAGCTGAACTCAAAAGCACTAAAGCTAAACTGAACAATACGGTTAATTGCCAAAAGTAAATTAAAATCATAATTTCAGCCTTACAAGGGGCTAAACCCCGAATGTTCTAAAATATTTACGCAAAGGGAGGATTAAAATTATTTAATCGTCCCTTGTAGGGCTGGAGTCAAGACCATATTGCTGACATCAGCAAAATGGTTTTAAGGAGAAAAATAGAAGAAATGAATGATTTTACAGTTAAATGGATAGATGAAAAAGGCATTGAACGCACCAAAAACTACAAGACCATAAACGATGCAACCTATGCTCGAAATTGGCTACTTAAAAACGGCGCTAAACAGGTTGAAATATTTATCAATAAATAAGGAGGAATATGAAAATTGAAATTCAATTTAAAAATAGTCAAACTTTAATCCCCGTAAAGGTGATCCCTGCTGAATGAAAGCGATATATCGAGGTGTAGCTTGCACTGAATTATTTAACAAGAAATTCAAAGTTCCGGAACACAAAACACGAACTTTCGAAAAAACACCTGAAGAGATTAAAAAAGCTTTAAAGATTGAAGAAGATCGAAAAAGATATTTAGACAATCAGCAGAAAAAGAAAACAAAGAAAGGATAATAAATGGCAGGAACTAGAGCTGGCGGACTAAAAGCCGCCGCAACAAATAAAGCAAAATACGGCAAAGGTTTTTATTCCCGAATCGGCAAAAAAGGTGGCCAAAACGGAAGAACTGGCGGATTCTATAATAATCCAGAGCTAGCTAAGCATGCTGGCCAGAAAGGTGGCAAAATTGGTGGTCTAAAATCTAAGCGCGGTAAAGCTAAAACTGCTTTAGCGGCTTAATTCTTCGCCCTGCCATATGGCGTTAAACTGGGCGTCGCAAAACCTAATTTTATCCGTTCGAAAAACGGTTGCTTATAAAATATAATATGTCATAAATTTATAATAGTGGCGAAGCCAACACTTCGCCCCTCGAACCTGAGCATAACTAAAATTATAAATAATAATGTGGTAGTTATAATAATAGTTTTGAGCGTGGTTTTGTCATACACGCAAGTTATGTTCAGATTTGAGGGATAGGTAGAAACAAGCACCTTTAACACGATCATAAGCAATTTTCAAGTGTTTCTGCCCTACCTCAATAATATTAAAGGAGTTAATAAATAATAATGAAACGCTTTAAATTACTCAAGGACTTACCTTATGCAAAAGCTGGTGAAATTTTCATAGTAGAAGCTGGAATACGAAAAGTAGTAGCTGAAGCAGTTCTGACTAATTCTGAGAACGAAGAAATACAGTTTTGGATGAAAGATATCAAAGATTTTAAAGACTGGTTTGAAGAATTACCAGAAATAGAAATACCATTTGAGTTCTTTTTCATCTATGGGACTTCAATAGGCACTATGTGCGAACAAGATTATTGGTCTAATGTTAAAACTAAGCAGAAATATATCAAAAATATAGATGAATATAAAAGAATTGGTAATTATTTCGAAACTCTAAAAGAAGCTAAAGAACATCTTGCTTATCTAAAAGCCAAAGAAACTATTAGACAAGATACTAAAGGTTTTGAACCAGACTGGAATAATTTTAATCAACCAAAATGGTATGGTGTCTTAGACAATAAAAATGGAATAATAGGAGTTATTGATGACTATTTCGTTCAGTCTAATGATATCTATTTTAGGTCAAGAGATGATGCCGAAGAAAGTATCGATAAACATTATCGAGAGTGGAAGATATATTTGACTTATAAACAAAACCCACAAGAATTTTATAATTATTCTTAATTTAAAGAGGGAGAATGAAATGAAACGATATAAACTTCTAAAAGATTTACCAACATTTAAAGCTGGCGAAGAATTCTTCATTAGCGACAATGGAAATCTTATAGCTGGAACACCAAGCAATCCAAAACAAATAACAGTTGAAACAAGATATAGTCTTCCAATGAAAATAGATTTAATGGCTTATGCTAAGGAAACACTTGAAGAATTTCCGAATATTTTAAAAGATTGGTTTGAAGAAATTGAAGAACCAGAATTACCAAAAGAGTTTTTCTGTATAGACATAGATAAGGTCATCGGTTATGGTTATTCTTATTTTTCAATGAATGAAAACACCATACAAGAATATATAAGGTTCATAGAAAGGTATAAAAGTGTTGGCAATTATTTTGATACCGAAGAAGAAGCTGAAAAATATCTTGAATATTTAAAAGCGAAAGCAATTATTAAACAAGATACTAATGGTTTTAACCCTGATTGGGACAATAAAGATGAAACTAAATATTGGGGTTATTGGGATTTTTATAAAAACAAACTTGATTACGATTGGGACTATGGGGCTAAAAGAGTAGGAATACTCTTTAAAACTATAAAAGACATCGAAGAAAGCTTCAAAAAACACCCCGAAGAATGGAAAACTTATCTGACTTATAACCAACAAGGATAACCAAAATGGCAAAACCAAAATTTAGAGATATTAAAATTCAAAGGAACGGTAAATTTAATACTAACGGCACGGTTCACGATACTATCGAAGAAGCGTTCGCTTATTGGGATGAAAAGCTACCAAATAATGATACCACTTATCTTATCTTCCCTAACAAAGTTTTTCCAGAAAATGGTATAGAAGTAAATTGTAGTATAATATGTTTTTCGTTAGACTATGCGAAGAAATGTTTAGGAGTATAAAAAAGAGCGGATATGAAAAATTTTATCAAAAAAATAGAATGGTCAATAGTATTCTTGTTCTTATCAATCATCTTCTGTATATGCGTTTGTATATACGCACTCAATGACTTTACGAAAGAACGACCAAAAGAAGAACGTGATATGATTCGAAAAGCTAAAATCTGCTGGACTTACTCAAATGATTTCTGGCGAAATGATATAGATTTTATCGATGGTAAGTGCTATTATAAAGGTAAAGAAGTTGAGATAAAATAAGTTAAGGAATAATAATGAATTTTAATGAATACCAAAATCAAGCAATCCAAACCGATGTTGCACATAACGCCACTACAGACTCTGCTCGCTACAATGGCTATATGGAAAAAGCCCTTGGCTTAGCTGGAGAAACGGGTGAAGTTTTAGAAATAATTAAGAAAATGATTCGAGATAAAGGCGGAGTTTTCGAAACTACACCGGAAGATCGCGAGAAACTTAAAAAAGAACTCGGCGATGTCTTGTGGTATCTTTCCGCCCTAGCCTTTTATAATGATATTAAACTTGAAGATATTGCAAAAACTAACCTTGAGAAATTAGCTAGCCGGCAACGGCGAGATAAGATTCATGGTAGTGGTGATAATCGATGACATGAGAAGAAGCGTTTGATATTCATTTTACTAAAAAGAACCCGTTTTGGGTTCTTTTATTTAACAAAAGCACAATAGAAAACCACTCGTGATGAGCGGTTTATTCTACGGTTTTAATCCAACCGTCTTTATAAGGGCTTAGTTGAATGTCATTTGAAAGGAACTTGTAGTGTTTTTCTGCTCCCTTTACTCCATCAACTAAATAACTGAAAGAACTAAACTCTGCTGTCCGTTCTCCTGAATAAATCAGTACGACCGGTTTAGCTTCGTTATCTTCGTGAAAAAATCCGTAGACTTTATCATAACGCATTAATAGTCCTATTTCCATAGCAACCACCTCTTTTTTCTTTTATTATACCAAAAAATGCGAAATAAAAGAACCCAAAACGGGTTCTTTTTTATTAATCCAACTTCCGCTGTTCGCTCCTAAGCTAATTCCCCTGTTGCAATCACTGAAATAGTAACATCAAGCTCTTGAGTAATTCTAGCTACAGACACCATCTTAAACTCCACATAAGTCGTAGTTGTCACTGTATTAAACACGGTCAGCGGAATTATTCCCGTGTTCAAAATCTGAACCGCTACAGCTGGTGGGTTTTTAAACGCCTTAGGAAATTCGATCCTCGTTATCTCATTCCTTTGGCGAAAGAAGTTAGCATTCCAATATTCCTGATCAAACCACTGCGTGTGAACTTGCTGCGTTTTATGTTGAGTAGCCAGATTTCCAGATTGAATAACTTGAGCGTTCGATTGTTTAAGTTTAACTGGCTCAATAGAGTCAACTTTGATTTTTGAACCATCGACAGTGTTATCTTTTAACTTCTCTCCACTAATACTGTTATCTAAGATTTCCTGTGTCTTTAAACTGCCATCTGGGTTATGGCTTTTAAACAATGCCTCAGCTAATTCGTTCGCCCATTGAGCAGTTGCTGTTGCTACAACCGCCGTTCCTGCTGGATATAGCTGATCTTCGCCACCTGTCAAAATTAGGTTGGTAATCGTTTTTGAACTTTTTGAAACTACCCCCATCCAGCTCGTTTTACTTCCACTAATTACCTCATTTGTTGTGATATTCTTCGCATACATCACAAAAGGAACAGCCGTATCTTCATTCGTTCCTTCGCTCCAACCATCTAAATTGTCTACATAAATAGTTCGCACCCCTTTTTGCTTTTCGGCCGTAAGAACCGCTTTTGTCGGCTCTTTATTCGTTTCACTTACTCTCTTAATACTCATCATTCCTCCTTATTCGTTCTGAGCTAAATAAACACCGCTTCCAACATATTCGTTATTTCCACTTGTTCCTCGTCGCTCGATTGCGCCATTTGTACGAAATGCATAATAACCACCACCACTAAAATTACCATTATTTACTGCCGTAAAGGTTAAATTTACATCTTTTGCCGGGCGATAACCCTCAGGGACTGTCTCTCTCATTACGCCGTTTCCAGAATTTGCTGTACTCGAAAGTTGCCAAAACACCATCCCGTTAATCTTTTTTACAAAGATTCGAAAGCCCCATCCGATTTCAAATGAGTCCCAATCTGGTGGTTGAATTAAGCCTAGAGCTCCTTTTAAAGCTTTTTGTGTAGCTATTCCGAGTAGAAAATTAATATATTTTTGGCCACCAGCTTCACTACGATAAATTCCAAAACCATTTTCTTCCACCGCTTGAGTACTCGATCCCATCTCAAGTCTATTTGGATCAACGCTAACTTCTCTTATTTTAGTCGTAAGTTCATTTCTAGTTACATAGTCTCCTGAGTTTTGCTTTTTTGCAAGCTCAGTAACTACAAACGATTTATCTGCTTTCGTCGGTATTGATGTTATCTGACTTTCAACCCAGCGTTTATTAGCTGCATCTTGTGGTTGAGTTGGATCCGGAACTCCAAGCACTCTTTGATTGTTGATATTTAACGGTTTATAAAAAGTAGTGTTGTTATTATCAATACGGAACATATTCTGGTTATTGGTTTTATCCCAAACACCAAACGCTCCACCAGCATCTGAGAAGAACTCGTATTTCTTACCTTGTGGGTGATGTAGGAATAGACTGGCTGAACCTTGCCCATGTCCAGGGGTTAAAGTTAGAGCTGATAATATTCGTGCTTCATTATTCAAATTGTCCTTAGTTAAGATATTAGCTGGCACGGCTGACTTATCTGCCTTACCACTTTCCAGAGCTGTTATTTTGTTTCGTAGTTCAGTATCGTTATAAGTAGCACCAACGCCATCAGCCCCTCGTTCGCCTCGTTCACCTTTTTCACCACGTTCACCTTTTATGCCTTGGATGCCTTGAATACCCTGAAGGCCTTGAGGTCCTCTTTCACCTTGGGGTCCTCTTTCTCCAGGCAATCCTCGTTCGCCCTTCTCACCTCGTTCACCTTTAGCCCCTGGTTCACCACGAAAACCCCGTTCGCCTTGGTCGCCTTTTGGCCCAGGAACACCCTGCAATCCATCGTTACCCCTGTCTCCTTTTTCACCTTTTTCACCACGAGGTCCTTGTTCGGAGGTATATACCAACCCAGCCTCAACAGTAATATCAGTATTGCTATCTACCTGTTGAATCTCCATTACAGGTTCTGAAGAGTTTTCAAATACTAAATTATCCATCTAAACCCTTTCTTCTAATATCCGGATATACCAAAATTTTCAAAAACTTATTATTGTTGGGGAAACTCAAAACCTTACCACTTGGGGTTGTATATTCCAACTCTCCCTCTAATTCTACAGTTTCACCTTCTGAATTAAACTCTATTTTTTCTGTATCTTCAGGGCTAAAATCAAATCGGAAAATCGCCCCAGTTTCGTTTAAGCCTTCAAAGGTTGCTGAACTTTCGATTTTAGCATTCATATCGGTTTTATCATTATCTACTGCTGGCTTCGCTGAAAAGTACAATCTAGAATTCACTTCATATATACTTCTAGGAATTGTCACTCTCATTATTTTGCTGTCACCACGCTTAAATTCAATTTTTCCAGCCATATTATTTCATCAATCTTTCCTGCGCATCGGCATAACCTTCAACACCAATGAACGCTAAAATTGGTGTAAAAATTGTCAAAAGTTGCCCAGCGTCTAATCCCCAGTTGAAGCAATAGTTCAATAGTGCCACAATTGTAGAAGCTACTGCCAAAATAAACTTTCTCGATTTAAATTGTGCCGGAATAGTGAGTTTCTTAGTCTTTTCCGCTTTTTCATCATTTTTAATATTGTGCGACATTTCGTTTTTCTCCTCTCCTTGAACTTCAACTTCTTTATTTTGATCTGTTTTTGGCTCATTTTCAACCTTTTCCCCGACATCAGGAATATGGTTTTCCACAACTGGCTCAGTTGGTTTTTCTTCGACAATTTCTTCCAAATCGTTCGAATTGAAGCCATATTTAGTACCTTTGCTCAAGCTCCACCGAGTCATATAATATTTCGCACCATAATATTCCACAAAGCCTGAAATTTCAACTACTTCACCTTTGCCAAAAGTCTTCTTACTCTTCCAATTTGGCGCCGTGTTCAAATCCCAGAGTTCCGTTTGGTCGAGCAATGTTCGCATTTTCTTTGGCTCATCAAATTTCGTTGGCTGTGGAATTTCTACTGTCGGAACAGGATCAGGTTGACGAGCTGGTGCTGGTTGAACCACTCCGCGATATTTTGCCGTCATTAAGTCATTTAAGCGATTTAAGTCATAATTTCCAGGGCAAGCTGTCGCAAAAAAATCACTGTGTCTATAAAGCATTGGTTCAACTCCGGTTTCACGCCACAAATCCGCCAAAACTTCTGCGACCACGTCATAATCTTCATCACGACACCTTGGGTCGCATTCAATCCCAATTGAGCGGCAGTTAGCATCCCAGTCTCCAGCGTGCCAAGCTGTATCTGCATTCGAAACTAAATGATACACTTTTCGCCCAGTTCCTGAAACCACAAAGTGTGCGCTTGTACCGGGTCCACGTTCGAAAAATTGAACCACACCCTCTGCTGTTGGGTTTTGATTTGGATCACCCCACCAGTGAATTACTACCGTTCCATCCCAACTTTTACCACCTCGCCCAGGCGTATAGCTCTTTGCGTTGTGATCTGTTATATAGTCATAATTATAAGCCATTTCTTCTCCTTATTTTTTAATTAATCCGCCATTCAAGACAAATTGCACTAATGCTCCCAAAATCGCCACGCCAACCGCCCAAACAATCTTGCTTTGGTTCTCCTCGAGTCGCCGAAGACGATCTTTGTTGCGCTCAGCTTCTCTGCGAACGCTCTCAATATCTTTTTGGTGCTCGGTGACTGATTTTGAAAGCCCTGCAATAATCTCCAGCTGATCGTTTGTATGTTCAACAATTTGAGTTAAACTGTTAATTTTTTCTTCCAAAACATCGATTCGTGCTTCGAAGACTTCTTTACTGATATATTTATCTTCCATATTTTTCCTTTCTCCCTGTTACTCATCTTCTTCATATTGCGCTCCAATGTTTAGATACTGAATTATCACATCAGATATTTCATAATCTGTTCCAATTGTGTCTGATTTTATGTTGTAGCTAATCCAGTTCACGACTTCATCAATATCTTTAGTAATACTTACTCTCGTTTCTCCTTCCGTGTCATTATCTATTTTCGGTACTTCACTCCAGCCTTTTTCATTTCCCCAGCCATTTATAGAACCCCAACCGAGCGTAGATTGCTTCGGCTTAAATTCTTTTGAAAATGAAACAAGGGTTTGTTGTGGAGCATCTTCAGTTTTGCCTGATACTGAAAAATCGATTTTTCCACGCGGTCGCAAGAGATTTACTGTAATCGATACCACATAAGCCCACATTGAACCATCTTCACTAAACTTAATGGCTCCACTCGATATATCTGTAATAAATGGCTCATTATTATCTGTATGATATTGTTGACTATTCATTTCAAATAGCTCGCCATTTCGAGCGATTAAAAATCTCGATACGCCATCGCTACCACCATAGACTAGCATTGCCTCAATTCCATCAATTAGGAATGGCAAATTCCAGGCTCCGCCTCGCACTAAATCTAGCACCCAAATTTGGTTCAAATTATGAGAGCCAACAGGTAGCGCATAATAGATTTTTCCGCCAAACTCAGCTGCTAAACTCTTTTCAATATCGTTATTATTCAACAAATCGACATCTTTTTTAATCACATCAGATATCTTATCTGTCGAAAGAATATTAAGCATTTGTGGCTTTGTTGTTGTTGTGTTAAATCCAGCCTTACTTAAATAATAAAGAGCATTATTGTAAACAGCGATTGCATCTGGCGCATCCGTTCCATCTCGACCGTTATCCTGGATAACCTGTGTCCACATGATATTTTGAGTTCCGACTGTTTGTGGTGTCGTTTGTAGATATTTCAAGCTACCCACACCGTTAGTTGAGCTAAATAGAATCATTGGTACGGCTTCACCACGACCATTTCGAAAAGCCTTTATTCCTACCGGTATCTCTTTTGAACCAGGGCTTAAACGCACCCAGCCACCACTAAAGGCCGAAAAGTCAAAAAGTGTGTCCAAGTATTGTCCACCATAAGTAACTTTCCATAGATCATCGCTATCACCTAGCATATAAATCCTACCAGCAATAAATTCAGCACGTTTAGCTCGAACACCCCTTGTTGAGTTTGAATTTGGTGGTAAATAGCTTGGGTTGACCAGCGTTTTTCCACTGTCGATCCATTCTTGATAAGCACTACTATTATCATTGTTATTTGTTACAACAGTTAGATATCGTAAAGAAGTTGGCGTTTCCCCAACATAAATAATAAACTTATCGGCATTGTTTTTCTTCCAGCGAATTTTTACGTATTCTTTACCCTTGTCAGTGCTATTTCCACGCCACTCTTCACGAGGTTTATTCACTTGAACTCGACCAGCTTCACTTCGAGCAGTTTCACCATCTTTAACGCCAGTCACTGCATAATAATATGTTACATTTTCACCGCCAACTTCACCTTCGGCAGTTGCGGTAACTTCTGTAATATTTGGCAGTTCTCTTTGCCGCACAAGTTTTTTAGTTTCAATTGTATAAATAGTTGAGAAATCTTCACCATTCGTGATTAAGATTTTTCCGGCAGCTTGCAAAAAGTTACATCGAGCATCTTTTTCAAAATCTTCACCCGTAATCTTCTGCCAAGTTTCACCATCATCTTCACTAATAAACAGAAAAGCTCTCTCATCTTCTTTATTTCTCGCAACAACAGCTAGTCTGTTACTTCTTTTATTCCCTTTTGTTTCCACGAATTCAGTCATTCCGAGAATTTTATCGGCGAATTTTTTACCATATTTAGCTAAACCTGGGCGCGGCTTAACAGTTCCGTTCTGACTAAGGATCGCGTTAGTCATTTTGTAAAGCCCAGAATCAGGCATACGGCCCTCATCAAGATAGCTCATATATCCTTTATTCCAAGCTTTAATGCTTAAAATCTTAGGCACGGGCGATTTAGTGCCTTGTTTCGGTGTAATCATTAGAAAATACCCCCAATCTTCGCATTTTCCATTTCACCTCGTCCCTTTTCGTTATTAACGGTTTTCATACTTTCCATTAAATTTTGAGCATAGGCAAGAATATTTCCATATTGTGCGCTTTTAATCTGGTTGTTTCGCACATATTCTGCAGCAGTCATAAAAACCAACCAATACGGATTATCAATTAAAATTGGATCTTCCGGATTTTTAACTTTTGGTAGTTTCTCAATAATCGGCACATAAATATCTGCATCCGACATTTGATCTATAATCGCTCCTGATAAATCTAGAGTATTACCCATCACTTTAATATCAGGTATTTCAATTTCGCCCACAATCTTATCATCTTTTTTAAAGGTGATATTTCGCCCACTAGTTCTGTCAATCTTTAAAACGCGTTCAGGTAATTTGTAAATATCTTTTTCAGAATCAACACTGCCAATCTTAATGAATTTTTTGCGACTTCGCCACTCAACAGCAGGCTCATTCTCCCACTGATTCATCATTAAATTAGCAATTTGAACCATTTTTAAATACTTAGGATTAGTTGTTTCTAATTCTACATATTTACCTGTTGCTTCAAGATATGCGTAATATACCATTTCTTTTAAATTCATATTTTTCCTCCAAAAAAAGAAAACCGAGCGAGTATTTTTCATACAATCGCTCGGCTTTCCGAGTAGATAAAACAATTAGTTTTCTATACTATTATTTTATCATTATATCTGCATTTTGTCTATTATTTTTTAAACCTCACAGCACTTCGTTTTGCCTTAGCTTGCAAGCCAGAATTTCGAACGCTGATTGTTGGCATAGCACTTAAAGCTTTAGCCTGTGAGCCTCGAGTTTTAAGTAGATTTTTTGATAATGTACTTGTGATATCTGCCGTACCGACTGAAGAGGCTGAAGCTTTTGCAGCTTTTCCTTTCTTACGGCCACCACCTTTACCGCTAGAAGAATCATCAAAGCTCACATTGCCGTATTTATCACGGAATTTATTCTTTTTCTCTAGTCCTGCAGCAACAAGTTTATCGCCATATTCAAGTACTTTAGTCATCGCCTCATTGCGCTCTTGGTCGTTATCCATCTCTTTAAGCAACATATTAAAGCTTTGTTTGCCTGAGCTATACATATCTCGATAACTCTTTGGTGTGTCTTTTCCGATTTCTGCTTTACGAAGCTTCATTCGTTCTTGAAGTTCTTGAACTTTTCGGCCGTCAAAGTCGCCATTCTTTTTCTTCTTGTCGTATTCTTCTTTTAGTCTCTCGTATTCTAGCTCTGGTCTCTTGTAAAGCTCATCCTTGCTCTGCTCTTTAGTTTTCCATTCTGGTTTCAAGTCATTGCCTCCACCATTCACGATATTTTGAGCTATCTTCTTAGCGTTATCGTTAGTCTGTTTGCTTGTCTTGTTAAACAAGGCCATTTCAACAGATTTTTTAACATCGCTTTGAATTTTTTCGAGCATGTCTTTTTTGTCGCCTTCGCTAAGCTTATTGAAGGAGCTATCATTAAATCCACCACTCATCATATATTTGCTGATGTTCTCGCCAAGCAATCGTTGATATTCACTTCGTTCACTGCTTGTCAATTCGCGCGTTTGGCCGTTCATTGTGATTTTATTAGGCGCAGTCTTTGGAATAACCGAATCGAGTTCAGGATTATTCTTGCGGAATTCATTAATCTTTTGTGAAAGTTCTGTTGGGTTTTCAGTAGATGATTTTTGCGGATCAAGCATTGTTGAAAATGGATTTGTCTTAATTTCCCGACCATAAATATCATATTTAGCTGGTAATCCGTTTCGCCACAAAGGAATTGCATTTTGCATAGATTCACCTAAGTCACCGTAATTAACCTGTCGTGCTTTATCATCCATAGCTGCAGCAGTTTTTCTAATACCATTTGGAATTAGTGAGGTTGCTTGTTGGATTGCATATTTGTTAAGGTCCTTATCTCCAGTTGCCGTATCGATGGCATCCTTAATACCTGTCATATAACCTTGTTCAGTCCAGCTTTTAACTCCATCACCGAACGTATTCAAGCCAGCTTCCATAACACCTTGTCCATTTTTAATTCGAGATTCTGTGTTCGCTCCAGCGGCTGCCAAAATCATTTGTGGCGAAAGTGTATCAATTGGAATCCAAGTGTCTCCAATTTTGAGCGCATTCGCTTTTTTACCTTCAGCTGCCCACTGTCTTTTTTCCTCGTCATCTCGAGGTTGTCCGCTCAAAAGTCCTGCGTTAGCAAGGGCTAATCCAGCACCTAACAATGCGGTTCCGGTTATACCGCGCCCAAGTTGAGTTGAGGCTTTTCGTTGTAGAGCCGTAATTGTCGAATCATCCAAGCCATTCTTAACCGCTTTTCTCAAATCAGCAACTTGTTTAACACCTTTTGCTACACCCAATGGTGAATAATTTACTAACTGATCAGCTACTGCACTTGGTACGCCCGTAAACGGCATTATAATATCAGTAGCTTTCTTAGTAATACCTCCAGCTTGTCGACCTTTAGCCACAAATTGACCAAGTCCAGTGTCTTGTTGGAAAGTTGCCATATCTGCATCATGTTTAGCATTTTCAAGCATAGCGTTAGTTGGATTGTTAATAAGTTGTTCAATTCTAGCCTTTCGTTCCGCACCCTTTAATCTCTCGTTAATTGCTATCGCCTTTGCTTGGTTTGCAATGCTCATTTTTTCTGCTGAACCACGGAAGATTTTATCGCTGGCGTTCAATGAATTAAATACAAAATCTGTATATCCTTGAGCAAGTTTTCCACCTAAACCATTGCCATAATTTGTTCGCTGATCTCTCCATTTGCTGTCAATTTCGCCAGTAGTATCAATACCGGTTCTCATGATATCTTTAGCATATCCTGAACCTTCTTTAATACCTTTAATCATACCACCAAAACCATTTAGAGTTAAAGTTCGTTTGCCAGTCCCTTTTCCAATTGCCCAGTCAAAAGCACTTCCAACAGTCTGAGCAACTTTTTCACTACCACCGTTAATAACGTTTCCGGCAATGTTTCGAATATGTGTAGTTGGCGCAGTCAAAAGTCCAGCTTTCCAAAGAGTTGTGAATTTGTCCCATTTTGAGCTTGGAATCTGATCTCTCACTTCTCGAATAGCTTCACCAATCGCAATTCTTCGTGCTCGAATCTCTTTCAAATCACCTTCTGGCATTGCATAAGCTTCGCGTAATTTTCCCAAGAATTCTGCTCGTTGTTCTGGCGTGATGTTAATCTGCTTGTTTGGCTTGTCCTTCATCTTGTCGTTATAGTTTTCAACTTCACGCATCGTACTCATCAACACACCTTCAGGGGTTGTTCTTCGCATTAAGTTCAAGGCTTGCACAGTTCGCCCAGCTTCTGTTGCTTTTTTCGCAAGTTCAACATAAAGTTCACTTGCTTTGAGGTCATCACCCATTGCTTGGTAATGTTTAGCTAGCGCAATACCTTTAGCCATAGTTTCATCATTAGCTACACGGGTGTTTTCTAATTCATTAAACACTCTTTCTGGGCTTTCTTGTACAGATTTAGTCGCTTTGTTCCACAGTTCGCTGTTCTTTTTTGGTGTATATTTCAAAGATTCATCACCAGCATGCATTAATTTCACAAAGTCTTTTGGTGGCGTGTCTGTGTCTAATACAGTCTCAGCGAATTTGCGAGTTTTTTGGCCTGTTTCAGCTAAATCACCCTTCGAATCTTGAGCAGTCTGATCAATCGTTACTTCATCTGTTACAGGGTCGATATATCGCCCTTCACTATCGCGTGGAGATTCGCGAAGAAGATGCTCATAAATTGCTTGCTGTTCTGGTGTTAAATTAAACTCAAAATCATCACCATATTTTTGGTATGCATTTTGAAGATCTTTAATTTCTGGCTCATATTCTCGATTGAAAGCATTGACTTTTTGGCCATTTCGTGCTATATTAGAATCATAAGCGTTCGACTTTAATTCAGTGTCGTTGCCATTGGCATCATAGCTGACCAAGTCGGGCGCTTTTCTTATATTTGAATTATATATAGTCTTGGTGTCATTACCATTATTTAATGCTACATCAAGCCCCATATTATAGCGTTTGCCAGAAATATTAACTGGCGCATTATAATAATTAAAGCCATCAGGTGCTATCTTATGATTTTTAGAATCTGGCGCAGAGTGTGTTTTTGTTGAATTTTCGATTATTTGATTAATTCGAGGTGTAGCACGCATTTTAGCCATAAATAAATCATCAGGAATAGGCGTTGAAGTTCTAGTCATCTTTGAATTTCCAGCTCGGCTTAAATTTAGAGCATCGCCATCACCCGTCATATACGGATTATTCGCCCGTAAATCTTGAAGCATATTAAAGCTACGCTCACTCATTCGCTTGCGAGTATCGCCCGTAAATCTACCAATTAACTCATCTTTGGTAAAGCCTAACTGATCGCTATCTAACCGACTAATGTTCGTTTCTCTTCTTGGGTTATATTGCAAGTCTCCGCCTCGGTTTTGCCTCTCTGCTTTTGCGAGGGTGATTTTTTCACGTGTTGGAGTTACCGCATTTCTTTCTGCCTCATATAATGCTTTAGGATCATAATAGGTATTTCTTTTAGTGTTGCCTAAAGCTACATCTGGGTGAAGTTTCGAAATGCTAACTTCGCCGTCTGCCATATTGTTGTTCTTATATGGGTTCTTAACTGCATCCATCCCGCCAAAGGCCATTTTACCAGCTCCGCCCATAATTCCACCCATTAAAGCACTTTCAGCGACATTTTCGTGAATATCTTGTTTGTTGTCGAAAAGCTTTTTGGTGAAGTTTTCGGCATATTGCTGTGCGCCTTCTTCACCAGCTTCACCCAACGCACCCGTGATAGCTCGCCCAACCATATTTTTTGCAAATTTACCACCAATTTTACCAGTTAAGTTATCTATTCCAAGCTTTTCAATTGCGGCTTGAGCTCCAGCGTTAGCAGTTGAGGCTAAATAGCGAGAAGTAAAGCTACTTGGTGTATATGTTTCACCTTTTGCTGCTGCTTCAGCCTTTTTGCGAGCTTCAATGTTATCCAAGTGGTCCATCATCTCTGAATGTGCTTCCACGCCATGCACCACTGCTGGGGCAAGGCCACCAGTTACAGGGGTCATTGCAGCATCAATCGCCATTCTCGCTCCAGAACTACCCAAACCATATGCCATTTTATTATCTTGATCAGTTAAGCCTGTTGCATCATTGAGTGTTTTTCGCACAATGTTCTTTTCACGGTCTGCTCGCACCCGCTTAATTAAATTGTTCGCAAATTGGTTATCTTCATCAAAGAGCTTAATTGTGTTAGCGCCAAGTTCAGTGATTGCTCCCGATACCTTCGGCACAGTTTCCACCACACTGTTCGCTGCACCTTTCACTGCGGATACTGGCGCAACAACAGTTTGCTGAAGATTATTATTATAATTTTTAGTGAAATCACTCACCGCCGTAGCATTTTTATTAATATTCTGGCTAGTTTGATCAATATTTTGCTTCACTTGCTGATCATCTGGGCCATATTTCCGGAGCATTTCAGCATTCACACGGTTTTGAATATTCTGGTTGATCGTATTCTCTCGCATTTGGGATGTTTTGCCACCACTAAAAATATCATTCAAAAAGTTAGCCGCATGGTCTGAACCTTGGTTATAGCGGTCTGTTTCTTCTTGTCGATACTTGTTCGCTAGCTGCTGGCGTTCCTGTTCCCGATTCACTTGTGGTTGTGGTTGTACGGGTTGCACCGGTTTTACGGGGTTTAAGTCTACCGAGCTCTTCGCAAATTCTTTTGGCTGTTGTGGCTGGGTGGGGTTGCTTAAATTGTTCGCAAAATTATCTCCCAGTTTTGGTGTGCTATTAAAACTCACCGCAGATTGTTGTTGCTGTGGTTGCTGTTCATCTTCTCGCTTTTTCTTTTGGCCAAATAGTCCGCCAAAAAAGTCGCCAATACCTTTGAAAATATCCATCTCTTCTCCTTATCTTGTCGCTACAAAATAAAAAACTGAGCGACGCAAATATTAATATTTTGCTAATCGCTCAGCGCTCTGAGTGGATTATTTTATAGTTTTATTATAGCAAATTTTTAAATAAAAATCTATTTTATCATTTTTTTCTTATCTATTGAGTTAATCCTTCTTTCAACTTTTTTTATATCTTCTTCTGGTGGTAGATTTTCGAGATAAATTCCACGATCGATCAAGCCCGACCTAATTGTTTTGTTGTTTTCCGTATGCTCCTGATTTATTTTATAAAACCCTAAAAGATTTTTATCTTTAGTGTTTATAGAGGTGATCTCATTTGCGAGCTGTTTTGCTATTAAGGCGACACTCGGTAGGTGGTCTGCAAGAGCTTTGTTGTTTTTTATACCGTATTTCTTTTTCATATCTTGAGTGTTGTTTCCGCCAAATAATACTTTATCACCATTAGATTTAATAGAACCAAGCCCCTTAGCATCAACTCCACGCCCATCTAAAACAACTGAAGCTAACCTTTTTTCAGTTTTTGTTAATTTCTTTCTCGCTTCAATTCTCTGACGGTTTTCAGACTCTTTTTGCTCCAATTCCTGAATCCTTGTTTTTTGAGCAAAGTAATGCTGCGCTAAGGCAATTTCTGTTTTAGTAGTATCACCATTCATCGCAATTAAATAACAACCAAGTCTACTTAATTTATAGTCATCAACTTCCCGTACCGTTCCAGAGCCAATATCTACATAACTATTTATCTTCTTAATATGATTATCTGGATTTTCTCCATATGATTTTATTGATTCTATTGCTTTACGGATTGGTGTTAAAAAGTTTCGCCACTGCGAATAACCAAGAACTTTAGCAAGGTCACGAGCAGTCCAATACTCTTTTCCATTTGACTTAATTTGCTTAATATTTTCAAATTTAGAATTATCAATAGTCTCGTTTTTTACAATATCACTCATTTTAACACCTTTTAATAATAGTTTTCCACAACCATTTTGCTGATATCAGCAAAATGGTTTTTATAGAATAAATGCCTTGTTTTGTCAACAATATGCAACCTTATCTTACTTCTTTAGTATACTATTTTTAATCGCTTTTGGCAAAGATAATATTAAAAAGAAAGCCCTTTCGAGCTCTCTTTCTCTACGCCTGCAAATCTTTCTTCTTCTTATTCGGATCAAGTAGCGCAGCAAGTCGTGGATCAAGCTGGTCCTGTAGTCCTGCCTGGTCCGGATTTCCGCTATCTACCTTCACACCTTGCACATTTTCGCTATAATCGCTAAGCTTTGGTGCTTTAAATTCCACTTTCTCAAGCGCTTTTGGTGTTTCCTTGCTCAAATCCAAAATCTTATTCTGGCTGTTGCTAATTTGGTTAGATAGATCTCGTGTTTGGTCTATCGCACTCTGCAATCCTTGGCCATTGGCAGTCTTTTGTTTCTGTCTTGCATCCATAATGCGGTTGTTCAAGTCAATTCGGCTACTTTCAATTTGTGAATCAACGTTATTTAGCGCATCTTGGCGGTTCGTTTCCCAGTTCTTCTTGTTCTTATTATATGCATTAGTTGCACTGGCAAACTCCAAGTCTTGGTTTCGGCGATCTCGGGCGAAAGCATCTTGTGCACTTCCGGCGTTTCGGCTCGCTTCCAAGCCAACCGCCCAAGGAGCCACAATTTGTGCTGCGCTTGAATCTCCTGCTCCACCTGCTGCGAACATTTGGCGCAAAGAGTTGGTTTGGTTGTTTGCATCTTCCATGATTTGTGAACGCACTGCACGGTTTTGAGCTTCTGAGTCTCGTTTGTTCATCTCATATGCGCCCTTGCTTTGCGTGTAGCTGTTTTCAAGGTCGTTGAGTTGGTTAGCATAGTTATTTTCAACATTACCACGCCAAATGTCCCGTTGGCGATCCAATCTACCCAAGCCTTCAGATGCTACTCGTTCTTGTTCACGATATTTCGCAATTTCATCTGCTCTTGCTTTTGCTTCTGCTGCTGCTTGAGGGTTGTAGTAGCCACCACCTTGGGGGTTTGAATAGGTTGGAGATGGGTCCTCGACTTTGTTTTGATTTACATTATTCTTTTTCCAATTATCGTATAATCCCTTTACAAGATGATGAGTTCCAGCATACTCAAACGCCAGGTCGTTGGCAGTGTTAAAACCAGTTCCATCAGGGTGGTTATATCTAATCATAGCTTCTCTATCTACACCACCATCATTTCCGGTATATTTCAAGAAGTTATCAAAGCCGTTTCCGGCCAAAAAGCCACGAAAATCATCATTGCCGTTATATTTATTGTAGTCTAAAGCCATATCTTCCTCTATCTGTTATTTAGGAGATGATGTTTGGTTTAGTTTATTATTTTGCGCAAAAATGTTGAACAGCTATGGTGTGATAGTGTTTATCTCTTCCACCCCTAGTTACATACATTCCAGCGTGCGTAAACTGAGGGTCCAAAATATTCTCTTTATGTCCTTGACTGCCCATCCAACCTTCTACGAGCTGTTTTTCTACAGGGTAGTTCCAAGAGATATTTTCCCCCAGCCAGCTACACCTTAAATTAGGGTTTAAATCTACGATATAATTCGTCCCCTTATATCCTGTTTGCGGGTCTATGTGGTCAGTATTTTGAATATCCTGCATGCGCTTAGCTTTTGTTTCGGCAGAAATATCAAGTTCATGAAGTCTTACTAAAGGTTTAACTCCTGCTTTAATTCTTTCCTCATTAACAAGCCTGAAGAGTTCATCAGAGCTCAATTCTTTAAAAGTGTAATCTACTTTAGGCTCTTCTTTTTTCGTACATGTACCAGATAAGCAATTGTTTATAAAATACATCGGAACAGCTATCAATACTACGGGTATCATAGCTATAGCCAAAATCATAAAAAACACTTTAAGCTTTCTCTTTATAGCCATCTTCCGCATATCTTTCATATCTTGATATTACTCCAATCCACCTTAAAAATCAAGCCCTACTCAAACCTTTAATATTTCTTATCAAAAATTCACTCGAGTCTTTAGTTTCTTCAAGGCTCATTTTTCCTGAAGCTATATTTAAAGCCAGTGATTCTCCCCAAACAGCAAAAATATTCACTTCTCGGTCATCATATCCGTTTATACTCATAAACAACGCACATATCACGATTGCAGTTCGCTTATTTCCGTCTACAAAAGGGTGATTCTTTACGAAAGAATACAGCAAAAAAGCCAGCTTTTTGCTAAAATTAGGATAGTAAGTATCGTTTTTTATTGCTTCAAGCGGACTTTTCAAGAGATTCATATTTCGAACACCACTAAGACCATTACTGTATTTTAAAATTAACTCATGTAATTCAATAACGGTTTCAGTGTCGAGATAGTTCATTATTTATTCTCAAGTCTCTTTAAGATTGCCAAGTTAGATTGGATTATTTTTTCACCTTTTTTAAGTATTTCAGCTTTCATCATAGTGCTTTCATTATAACACAAAAAGCTCATTTTTTCAATACCAGACAAAAACCAAACATCATCTCCCAAATTGTTAATTTACTATTATTCAAAAATTGGAGCGGAGTTTTTCATCCGCTCCGCATATTATGCTGCTGATTTCAAAGCAAATACAGCTGATTTCTTCTTGTCGAAGACAAAGGCATCGTGTACCACGCGACCATTTACATAGTAGCCACTTCCAGATTCTTGGAATTCACCTTGTTTGTAGTCTTCAAGGAATTTAGGAGCTGCTGCTGCCATTTCGTGAGTCAAGATGAGATCAGTCTTAGCTGGCAAGTAGCTGTCTGGCACTTCAATGATCAATACGCCATCAATTCGGCCGTAGTTTCCAGTTCGGCGTGATTGTGCTGTCAATTCGCTATCTACTGTAAACTTAGGATCAAGTTTGATTTTAGCGAAGAATGATGCTGATGCGAAAGCCACACGACCACTTGTTGGAACTAAGTTATTAGTTTGCTTCGTATAGAGCTCGTTAAATGCTTCATAAGCGTTAGCTGAAGTCGTTGCTTTAATTACATTTGTTGCAACTTTCGCAAGTGCAGCAATGTTATATTTGTCAAGCATTGGGAAGATTTGCTCTTCCATTTGTACGCGCATGAATTCGCTTGTATCAAGTGAACCATCTCGTGCAAATTTAGCATCTGCTTTGTCAATCTGTCCTGCAAAGTATTTATCTTGTGTTGCAGTTACAGTTTGAGCGTTGTTTTGTACAGCTGAATATTCGTAACCAAATGTTCCAACTCCACCACCGGCTGCATTCTTTCGTGTTGTGTAGTCTTTAAGGGCTTGACCTTCTGTGCTAAAGATTTTGAAGGTTTTTGTTGCACCGTTGATTACTTTATATTTACCTTTAAAGGCTGGTGCTGTCAAAGATTTAAGTGTAAATCCTTTATCTAAAATTGTTGAATATGCTTCAGGCAAGTTAATAGCCATAATATTATTCCTTTCTTATTTTACTTGAAAAAATTCTTTACAAAGTCATCAGTAGAGTCTTCAGCAATTCCTTGTGAACTATCTACTGAAGTCGAAGCCAACTGTTTCTCAATAGCTTTGCGAGCTTCTTTTGTTGCTCCTGCTGACAATACTTCAGCAAGATCCGCAATTTCACTCATAAAGCTATATAACGGTTGATCCGCGCTAATTACATTTCCATCCTCATCGAACTGTAGATTAGCAACTTTGCCATAGATTTCAAGTGCTTTATTAGTAAATTCTTCGTTATATTTGTCGCTATTTACATCAAAGACTGGATAATCTTTAACCAACTCATAGCGGTCAATAGTCAAGTTCTGTCTTAAATCCATTACTTGATTTTTGTAGTTGTTTAGAGCAATCTGCTTAGCTTGAACTTGCTGGTTAATCTCAAAAGCTTTCATCACCGCTTCTTCGTGCGGCCAACCTTCAGCTTCTAACTGTTCAGGTGTTATATAGCTGTCGTTGATTGAAGCTTGATACTCTCGTACAGCTCTTGCTTGTTCGATTTCTCGCTCAATTTGATGCTTTTGTGAGTTTAATTCACGAATTTCACTGTTTAATTGTTCTTTTCGTGCTTCAGCTCCCCGTTTGCTGGTTTCAGGCTCTTCTTTCTTTTCCTGTTCTTCAGCTTTAGGTTCTTCCGGAGTTTTCTCTTTCTCTTCCTTTATTCCCGAAGATTCTACATCTCCATCAAAACCCATTTTTTCTGCAAGCTCTTTGATTTCATCTTGCTCTGTTGTTGCGTTTTCGGCTGGTAGCGGACCTTCCACAGGTGCAACTTCTGTATTATTTACGCTATTTATATCCATTTTTTTTCTCCTTTAAATATTACGCAGTATGGTCGCGACACCAAAGGGTTAAAGGTTAAACCCTTCTAACTGGTGGCTGCGAGCGGACTACCACCAGATAGAAGATTTTAACTAAAAAATCTTCGTTATTTTGTAATTGCCAGGCGTTCCTTCAATCATCGTTCCAAGAGGCAGTAAGCCTGAAAGATTCGGATTATCTTCACAAACCAACAGTTGCCCTTCTTGATGAAAACGATAATTTTTAGAGTTTAAGATATTATCTTCAAGCTCAGCTATTTGCAAAACTTTATCTGATTGAAGAGCTTCATTGTTCTCTTGATTATTTTCTTCGATCATCGTTCCTCCAATTCTCTTCTAATTTCCTTTGCTTCATTTAGCTTTGCTTTCAACTCTCCACTTAAGCTATAAAGAGTATCTCTTGCAATTCTCCGAGCATAAATTCTTGCTCTCAAATCTTCTGCACTCTCTGATTCTGTCAGTTCAATCGTGCTGAGTCTATCCATGTTATCAGCACGATCTTCAATCCAATCAATTATCTCGTTATAAACAGATTTTAGATCGTCTATAGTGATCATTTTCTGCTCATATTCGCTAATCTTAGCTTTAGGCTCTTGAGATATATCATTATTCGGCAACAAGTCCATTTTCATCTCCCATCATTTCTTGTGTATCTGGCACACCGTTTCCATTCTTGTCGGCGTTAATCACCAGCTCTTCTGGATCTTCAACTCCTAATTTAGCAATGATTCTTTCACCAATCTTTGTAGTATCGAATATTTGTTGAAGGTTCGGATATTTCTGAGATAATTCCAGAATCTTTTCAAGGCTCTCCACGCTAGCTTGGTCATCTTTCGTTTTCGAAGTTGAGGCATCTACTCGATAGTTAAAGCCATTTTTAACCGCATCATATAGAATGGTTGCGCTAGTGGAGTCAAAATCTGGATTATTAACCTTTTCACGCTTAATATATTGTTCTGTCAGTTCAATTTCTTCTTCACCATAGCTTAATGCAAAGTGAATGTTCAACATTCTTTCACATAAATCGCCAAACCACTCTTCAAAATTCTTCATCAGCTGGTTATTTGAAATACTAATACGGTTTTCCTGCTGCTGAACACCTGCACTTGTTTTCGAGAACGCAATATTTCCAGCTGTTGCAGAGACGCTCGAATCCGAAATATTGTTATGATTCATAATCTGACTCTTAATCAAACTATAATTGTTTGAAAAGTTTGTTTGTGCTGGTGTTGAAAGGTTCACAATCTGAGCAGAATTATTATCGTTAGCGCCCAAGTCCCAAATTGCATTTGGTTTCATTCTTAATGTTTCTGAGCTGTATACTCCACGCTTAATTATTGGTGGAGCAAGTCCCAACGCTTGCGAATACTGATACATTTGCATTTCAGTATCAAGCATATTTTGTAGTCCAACGACAAACCGAATAGCGCTTTTACCAACAGGTGTTTTATCATCAATATCAGCGTAAAGCGTAACAATTGGCATTTTACCCGTTGGATCCGGATTTTTAGTCTCATAAAGCACATCGCCCGTGTCCATATTGAATCCATAAAATGTCGCACCAATACCTTTTTGAAAAGCAAACACAATTTCAATAGCTTTTCGTTGTCTGTTGCTGTCTTCTTGCTCTTCTTCGCGATTCTTTTCTTCAATATCAGCTAAAGCTTCCAAATCCCAAGGATACTCCAAACCTTCTTGTTTTGCGCGTTTACCATTGTTAATAATCGCTTCAATATCTTTCTTCTGATACCAAGCCCGCATAAAAATATAATTACAATCTCCAGCATAGCTTTTACCTGGCTCATACCAAACATCACGAATATTGACAAGTTTAAAGTCAGCACCCATATAATTACCATCTCGCTTGTAGAATACATACGCTGGTTGCGAGCCATAAGTTAGAGCATTACTTAACGCTCCCCATGATTTCTGAATTACTCCACCAGTTGAATTTGCATTTGGTAAGATTTTCTCAGTTAGCACCAAGTCCGCTATGCCAGCCAAGTCTTTATCATCATCTAACGACTTAACCCTACCCGTTGGTATCTGTTGAATAATTGTTCGGGGTGTGCTTGAAATATAAGCTGCAACAGTTCCATCCGTAACTTGTGGTAAGCCTTTTGGAATATTTGACTTAGGCTTGTTATTAGCAACTCGCTCATACTCTTTAAGATCATCAAAAACTGGTTGCAAATTTGTCTTTGCAGCCTCTGCTAATTCTTTCAAACTATTTTTTTCTAAAAAAGAAAATGCCACTGTATCAAACTCCTTGAACGTTATTTTAACGCTCTGAGCTTCACTCAGTGGCTTCTTATTTTAATTATATCACATTCTTATTTTTGAGCAAGGGTCTATTACCGTTTTTGTTAGCCATTTAGGCTTATTATTCGAATCAACCCTTACATCTACTGAAAAATCAAGACATTTTCCAGCCGAAACATCTTCAATTAATGAAAATATCTCATTTCTTAATTGTGTTGTATTTTCCAGCTTAACCTTAACAGTATAGCTCTTGACGTGCTTTACGACCTTGCCGTCATGCACTGTTTTCACATCACTAATATCACCAAATTTCATATGCCTCTAACCTTTAATAAAATAACCCCTCAAGATTACCCGATTTATAAATTTGTCCCTCTTCTTCAAAATGACTACGCAAACTGTATAACTTATATCTTGCTGCATCTAGGGCGTGGTCATAACCGCCATCTGGCTCATTTAACGTTCGCCCATCTTTATCTACCTTCCACAAATACCTGCGATATTCTCGAATTAAATTTATGCTACCTTTTGTTACGCTAATTTTCTGATCCTGAACATAACCAATTGAAGTTTTCAAATATGGTTTAGATTTTGTACCGCTCTTATCTGCTGCAACAATTGCTACGCCATAGCTTTTAATATCATCAATTGATTTAGGCTCAGCTGAATCAGCTACAACTAGGCCATAAGGTAAACTATTCAATAAATCCGCAATATCTCTGTTAGACATTCCCTTTCGATAACATTTTTCATCTAAAATATAACCGCCGTTGTAATAATAAACTGCAACAATCGCTGTAGGGTCGTTAGTATAGCCAAAATCCAAGCCATAACCTTCAAGCCTCGCTTCAAAAGGTATTTCATCTAAGGTTTGCCAGCCGGTATAAATTCGACCCTCAACTTCACCAAGCTTACCTTCACCATAAACTCGCCACCATTGCTTATTACTTTTACGCATTTCAATAGACTTAACGATATTTTCCGGCAAACCCTCATTATCTTTATACGTTAAGGTTATAAAATCTATATCATCTCGGTTATTTAAAACATTCGTATAAAACCAAAACTCATATGTTGGGTTCCAGTCTAGCCAAACCTCAAGATTTGTTCGCACTTCTAACTGGTCGAAAGCTTCATAGTCCACGTTATTGCATTCATTAATGTAAAGCCTCTCACGGCGTGGCCCTCGTACCTTGCTTGGCTGATCTGCGCTAAAAAACTCAATCTTAGATCCATTTTGAAACGTATAAATAGAGTCTGTCGCATTCCAGCTCTTGTCATCCCAGTAATTATGCTCTTGCATGATATTTTTAAAATCACGCATTGCACCTTTCTTTAGGTGCGGAAAGCTTTCACTCACAACGCTTGTCAAGGTCGGCCTTTTATCATCTATCGCTTTACTAATCAGTATCTGCATAATTGAAATTGTTTTACCAGCAGAAGTTCCGCCACAAACAGCCCTAATACGTTTATTGAGTTTAGCTAGCTTTTTAGTGCTAGTAGTTAGAACGTAAGCCATTATTCTTTATCAACTCCCTTAACCAGATCGCCTAAAATTGGTATTGGCTTATTACCGCTAGTAATATCAATTTTCTTTTGAATGCGACTTCTGAGCGTGTTGTATTCCTTAATAGCCCCAAGTTTAGATTTAAAATCTGCATCCTGTGTAATTAGTTTTTCAAGCTGTTTATCGACATAAGAATCGTTCAAACCGCCACTTTCAAATATCTCATCAATACGTTTTAAAATGTTAGTCTTTGTTAATAGCTTCGAGGCCTGCACGCGAGCAACTAAATAAGCCCCTTTTTCACTCGGGTCAATTCCATATGCCTCGATATAACTTTGCACACCATTTCCAAAAAACTCACGATCACTTGCATATATTCTACAAAATAACTCTTGCTTTGGAGTTAAGTTAGTTTTTGCTTTATCCAAAATTTTAGCTTTAGCTTTTTTCTTGGTAATTTTATTTTTAGCCTCAGCCATTCCTTGCCTTTCTGCCCACAAGAAAAAAGGGCGCCTTTAAATCCTCATTCACTGAAGATTAAAGACTTCCCCTTACCTTTTTCTATTATACCATAAACACAAGCAATTTTCAATCTTTTTGTTCATATATTGACAATTTAATAATAATTTGATACTATAGTAAGTGATCTATACGGATTTCAAAATTGCCTCACGCCGCTAGCTCGGCGATAGGGGCTTTTTTGTTTTAAAATAAAAGTCTCAAGCTTTTGTCAATACCAACCTAATATTACGAAAGCAGATTTATGAATCCAAAATCTTTACAAACTTTAAAATTAAAACTTGGCGATGAAGCGTTAGCTTTAATTAGCAATCATAATTTCCTACCCCTTTTTAGAAAATGGCAAAAACAAGAGCCAAAGCTTTTTGCTCAATCTGTAAAAATGGTAAAAACTATGCAAAAACAAGGCAAAATTCGCGATAAACAAAAATACTTTGCCTCAATTTGGAGTAATAAAAACGCGAATAAGACGTTAGATATTATTCGTGGTTTTTTGGCGCGTCTAAAAAGTAAATTAGCTGAAAAACGAGAAGATAAACGAAAGAACGAAGAAATTAATCAGTTCGAACGAGAGTTTAATGGTGCTGGCTATGCAAAGTTTCAGAAATTAAAAGCTATAAAACTTTCTAAACAATTTCAATAGATAGATATTAAAAATTAGCTAAAAATTCAAGTTGCGAGCAATTCGCTCATTTTGTTGCGTTTATCATAAAATATTATATAATATTCTACAATAAATAAAATTATAATAAAATGAAAGGTTTTATTTGTAAAATATAATAAAATATAATGTAATTTTTAGCAAATTTAATTAAGCCAAAATTAATAGATTTTTTCGTTTTTTAAATCAAAAAATCACCTAAAGAAATTCTTTAAAGAATATCGATAAAATCGTTTAAAATTTAATGAAAGGAAAATATGAAAATTGAAGAACAGATTAGTTTATACTTAGACTGGTGCAAGTTAGAAGCGGATTTCACTTATCAAACTATAGAAACAAAGAAATATGTTTTAAATCGTTTTGCTAGACAAGTGAAAATCAAGCAATCTTCTGATTTTACTCTTGAAAAATTTAAGGAATGGCGCGATGGCATGCTTTCGGGCAGACTAACAGGAAGAAAACATGCTTTTGAAACCATAAACACCAGAATTAGAATTGTTCGTGCATTTTTTAGATGGATTGAAGATATGAAGATTAGTACTCTAAATATAAAAATTATTAATATGCGAGGTATTCGAATTTCTGGGAATATAAAGAAATATCAATATTTTTCAAGAGATGAGATATATTATATAATAAGGGGTATTGCAAATGAAAAGAAACTTGAAGCTGCGATGATCTCATTATTCTTTGATAGTGGTTTGCGTGGTAATGAACTTAAAAATCTCAAGGTTAATGATTTAAATTTTCAAGATAGAAATATTTTAGTATGTGGTAAGGGGAGAAAATGGGGATATGTTTATTTTACGGTAAAAACAGAGTTTTTAATTAAAGAATATATAAAATCAAGGCGTTTAAGCCAAAATGATTTCTTATGGCAAAGTTCAGAAAAGCCAAATACTCCTTTTACTATTAAAGCAATTCGTTGTAAATTGAAACGGGTTTTTGAAGATTTTGGCTATGATGACTTCACTCTTCATCAATTGAGACATTCCTTCGCTACAGATTTATTAGATAATGGTATTGAATTATATGAAATACAGGAATTATTGAGACACTCCAAAATAGAAACCACAAAAATATATGTTCATAATTTACAAAAGAAGGTTCATAAGGCCTATATAAAAGCTAAAGATGAAGAAATGTTTTATGCAGATTTTTACAATATTTTAGCCAAAAAACCATTGACATTTTAGTTTACTTGTGATATACTGAAAACATAATAAGCATTTTAAAATAAAAAATACTTCGCCACAACGAAACATTTGTGTCTTGGTTGGGTTCTGGTTCCGCCATTCGGGGGTTCGAATCCCTCCATCCCAGCCAAAGTAAAAACATGAGTTAATGCGCTCATGTTTTTTCTTTAATTTGAATATTTTGAACTAGTTTTTTATTTAGATAATGTATTTGTCTAGATTTAGAAAATTAGGTGTTAAACCTTCGACCTTCGAAAGCCGGCACTTTGAGCTTCAGCCTCTGAGCAAAATATCGCTTCAGGGTTAGTCTTGTTGTAATATTTTTGACCAGGCATATGATAAATCTTGCCATTTCTGCCAACATTGCCTTTAATCACACAAGCTCCTTGAGATTGTTGCGGTTGAGGTGCTGGAGCTGTTCGTGACCTAGGTGCTGGTGCAGGGTTATAAGCTGGAGCGGGTTGTGGTTTAGGTGCTGGCGTATCTGCTGGCTTTGTAGCATTACCCGCACAAGTATTTTCTGCCCATAAACCTTTATTCTCTTCACGAGCTTTGCGTGCCGCTTCCTTAAACTCATTCTGATATTTGTAAGGATTTGAATTATAGGTATATTCATTTCCATAGCCCTGCCGGATCATCTCATAAGCCAAGTTTTTATTATCTTCACTATAAACAAAAGCTAAAAGTCGCCCATATTTATCGCGTTCACCTTGCGTTTTATCAAATTCAAGTCGAATATTTTTATTTTCAGCGAATTCAGTCATTTTTGCTGTAGCTTCACGCCCAAAACATTGAATTGGTTTGCGTGGATCTTTAGTTTCAGGTGTATCTAGGCCAATAAAACGCACCTTTTCATCTTTACCGTTGTAGTCTATACGAATTGTATCACCATCAACAACTCTTAATACTTTATAAGTTGGACTTTTCCGAATTTCTTCATTTGCCAATAAACTTTCGCCAACAACACCACTTTCAATTTTTGGTTTTTCTTCTAGGGTTTTTGTTTCCCTTTCTTTTTTCTGAGCTGAATTTTTCTGGTCATCATCTCGAACAAATAGTGGTTTTCCTTCGGGTAGCATCGACATGAAAAATGCAGAAACTAAAACCGTCGCAATCAGTCCAAAGCCAACCCGTTGTTTATAATTTAATAGTTTTATTTTTGACTGTTTCTTGTTAATTTTCAAATAAATAAAATAAGGTAATAGGATAATTCCTAAAATAACGCTAACCGAATATATAAGCATTAAAAAACTATACATTATTTAAGAGCTCCTCGTGACCAAGCTTCTGCGAAAGCTAGTATAAAACATAAAATTAAACCAATTACTAAAGATAGTTTTTTGCGATGGTTAATTACTTCTAAAGGTTTAATAATATCTTTTTTTGCAATTTTTAAGTATGTGCAGTAACAGAAAAATACAAAATAAATAAATGTAATAATATTGTATGAAATGTTAATAATAGTATGAATAGACCCCATTTTATTTAACTCCCGATTAGTTTCTATACATACTTAGTATACTCTTAAAATACTCAACGTTCAACTATATAATTATATATTAAACATCAATTTCGAAAATCTTAAATCGTGATTTTGCACCAGTCTTTAGGGAGACTCGGCTTTTCGAAACGTCGAATTTTTTGCTTAATAATTCAATTACTGCCAGATTTGCTTTGCCTTCAATTGCTGGCTCACGAATAAAAATCTCAAAAAACTCACCATTTTCATCTTGTGATTTTTGAATGAGATTTCCTTTTTTTGAATTTGGCTTAATTTTGCAACGAATCTTCATTTTGCTTAGTTTCGAAGTCTTTTGCTCTTTCTTCACCGTAATATTCATTTAAAAATTGGCGCTTATATTCAAAAAACGTACCATTTTCAAGGCTTTCACGAATTTTATCAACAGTGTTAATTACGAAAAATTCATTATGAATTGAAGCAAGTGTACTGGCGAGAATTTCGTCCGCACGAAAAAGATGATTAACATAAGCTTTTGTGAAATTTTGGCAAGTGTAGCAATTGCAATCGCTGTCAATCGGTGTGAAGTCTTCTTTAAACTTGGCGTTTTTAATATTAATTCGCCCAGAATAAGTAAAGATTGCACCGTTTCGAGCTTGACGAGTTGGTGCCACGCAATCAAATGTGTCGATACCAAATTCCACGCCTAAAAAGAGATCGGCCGGCTGTGCACCCATTCCTAATAAATGTCGCGGCTTTTCTTCTGGTAAGGTTGTGTTTACCCAAGTTAGAACTTCCGGGATTTCTTCTGGCTGAAAAATTCCACCGATCCCAAATCCGTCAAAGGTTTTCGACCCCAAAAAACTCGCACTTTCTTTTCGAAAATCTTCTTCACGCGCACCTTGAACCACCGCAAAAAGTGCCTGCAGATTTTCGCCTTTTGCGATATGCTCAGCATTTAATTCGTTGTGGCGTTTCAAACACTTTTCGGCCCAAAAATGAGTTTTATCTAATGCGGATTTAATTTGCGCTCGGCCAGCTAGTGGCGAAGTTAATTCATCGAAAGCCATGTGAATATTGGCGCCAATTTTATGCTGAAGCTCCATTGAAATTTCGGGGCTCATAAAAATCTTTTCGCCCGAAATGTGAGATTTAAACCAGACTCCATCTTCGCCAACTTTTGCGAGCTGATTTGAATTATGGCGTGCTAAATTTGAATCACCCTTCGAAATGTGTGAAGTTGCGTCAATTCCCTTTTTGTAAGCCATTCCAAGTGAAAAAACTTGAAAACCTCCTGAATCAGTAAAGGTTGGTGCGTTCCAATTCATGAACTTATGAATTCCGCCAGCTTTTGCTAGAATATCTGCACTAGGCCGAAGCATTAGATGGTAGGTGTTTGCCAGTACGGCTTGCGCACCAGTTGAGCGGATTTGCTCGGGCGTCATTGCTTTCACCGTTGCATTAGTACCGCCTGCAATGTAGGCTGGGGTTTTAATTTCACCGTGTGGAGTTTGAATTACGCCAGTTCTTGCCAAAGTACCATTAAGGCGAGTTTTAATTTCGAAACTTAAAGCTTTTTTCATCTGTTAAAGTATAACATAGAAATGTTTTTTTTGCAATTTAAAAACCGCCCAGAAGAGCGATTTTTAAGAATATTATTCAGTAATTTCAACACCCATTGAACGAGCTGTTCCGGCGATAGTTTTCATAGCGCCTTCAAGTGAAACTGCGTTCAAGTGTTCCATTTTAGCTTCAGCAATTTCTTGCAATTGAGCTTTTGTAATTTTACCAACTTTGTCAGTTTTTGAATTTCCTGCACCTTTTTGGATTCCTGCTCGGTCTCGAATCATATCATCAACTGGTTGACCAAGTGATTTCCAAGTGAAAGTTCGGTCTTCGAAAACTTGAAGGTGAACAATTACATCTTTACCCATCATATCTTTAGTTTTTTCATTAAATGGGTTGATGAAGTCCATCATATTTAGACCCCATTGACCAAGTGTTGAACCAACTGGAGGACCTGCTGTTGCACGGCCAGCTGGGATTCGAAGTTTCAAATTTCCAATAACTTTTTTTGCCATAATTTCCCTTTAAATAATTTTATACTTGATAATTCAAGTGCGTAACAAATCAATTTTAGCATAAACTTTCGAAAATTTCAATAGCTATTTTTTGATATGGTCTATTGACTTATTCTAATAAATATTGTATTATATTTATTGCGATTCTTCGCAAAATATCTTTCGAATTTTCGAAAGCGTACATTTTATTATTGGAGGTATAGATATGCTTAAGGTTATTCAAAATATTGACTTTTCTACCGTTGAAATCTGGAAAGAAGAAGAGTTGCTGAATTTAAGTCAGACTGTAATTTTCTTACCGATTGAAGCAATTAAGACATTACCAAGTCTTGGCGGAGCTCCGCATGAGTTTTTCGAAAAGCTTGAGCTAAAGATTTTGAAAATATCTTTTAATGATAAATCGGAGAACTTATTAGTTCGAGGTGTTGAAGAACTTCATCCTCATCGTGGATATTTTCGAATAAGTCCTTGCGCTGAAAGTGCGGAATTTTTACGGATTCAGTCGGCAATCGAACGCACGATTGCGGCAATCTTTTTTAATGTTTCCGGCGATTTTCAAGCAGATTTCTTTCATTCGAGTGGAGAAAATTTCCACCGAGTTGATTTTTATGGAAAACTTGGAAATCAGATTTTAAAAATGAATATATCGGAAGAGGACTCGCAAAGAGCTCAAGAAATCGTTAATGTTATTCGCCAGCGTAAAGCTATGGTGTAGCTATAAAACCTCCAATTTACCTCGGTTTCGCACCGAGGCTTTAATTTTAAACCAAATTAAAACGCTCAATCCTGAGCGTTTTTTAGCTTTTGAAAATTTAAAATTAGATTTTTTCAATTTGAAGAATATCAAGCTCAACTGGTGTTTCGCGGCCAAACATTGAAACCATAACTTTGATTTTACCTTTCACGGCGTCAATCTCAGAAACTGCACCTTCGAAACCTTTGAATGGTCCATCAATAATATTGATAATTTCGCCTTCAGAAAAGTTAATTTCAAACATTGGCTCTTCGGCACCCATTCGGCGGCGAATATCGCGCATTTCTTTTTCAGAAACTGGTGTTGGTGAATCTGAGCCAATAAATCCAGTCACACCCGGCGTGTTTCGAACAACAAACCAAGTCTCCTCGGTTAATTTCATTTCAACCAAAACATAGCTTTGTAGAATTTTTCGTTCAACAATTTTGCGTTTTCCATTTCTAACTTCAATCTGCTTCTCTTTCGGAACAAGCGTGTCAAAGATTTTGTCGGCCATATCTACGCCTTCAATTCGTTGACGAAGATTTTCCGCAACTTTGTCTTCATATCCCGCTAAAGTTGTAACCGCATACCAGTTTCGGGAATCATCATATCGTTTATTTGCCATAAATACCTTTCAAAATTACTTAATTAGTGTTTTAAAAATCCAGTTAAACAAGCCGTCTAGCAATAAAATTAATGTCGCAAACCCTACAGAAAATGCAATTACGGCACTAGTCATTTTCCAAGTTTCTTTGCGAGTTGGCCAGCGAACGAGTTTTAGTTCTTTCCAAGAAGCTACTAAATATTTACCAAGCGCAACGAATGGAGTCACAATAAATTTAAACGGTTTTGTTAAAAATCGCACAAATTTTGGTGCCGGTTTTTTGGCTTTTTTCTCTGTTTTAATGCCGGCAACTTTTGCGGCATATTTACTTATTTTTAGCTCTTTCGAAACTTCTTTTTCAGGCTTCGATTTTGCGTTTTTTGCTTTAACGCGAGTTATTTTGGTTTCTTTCTTCGCCATCTTTCTCCTATTCCAAAATTAAAAAGCCTATTAGGCTTGATATGTCAAGTATACCATAAAATTTTTAAAAAAGCAAAAAAAATGCAAAAATCTATTCTTTAATTTTGGTGAGCTCAAAAAAGAATTTCGAACCGTGGTTTAATTTGCTTTCGAGTTGAATTTTTGTACCAATTTTTGCCGCCAATTTTGAAGAAATATAAAGCCCTAAGCCCGTGCCGCCAGTTTCTCGCGTTCGCCAATCTTCACTCCTGTAAAACTTTTCGAAAATCCGTTTTTGATCGCTTGAGCTAATTCCTATCCCGGTATCTTTAATCTCAAAAATTACACCTTTTTGTGAATTTTTAAAACAAATTTCAATTGAGCCCTCGCGCGTATATTTTAAGGCATTTGTGATAAAATTTTGCAATAATTCTTCTAAATAAAGTTTGCTAGCTTTAACATGATTAAGATTATTGTCAATATTTAAATTGAGACTTAGACCTCTTTCGAAAGCTGTTTTGTGATATTTTTTGAAAAGTGTTTCAGCAAGCTCTTTTGGGTCAATTTCTTCTGCTCTTTCGCCAATTCCTCTTTCCGTTCGTGAGAGTATTGAGAGATCATTCACCATCGTTGCGAGAAAATTATTTTGGCTGTAGGCAGTTTTAGCAGATTTTTCAAGCATCTTAAAAGGTGCTTTTTTATCAATTAGCAGTTTTAGATTACTCAAAGAACCTTCTAAAATTGCCACTGGTGTGCGAAGTTCGTGGCTTACAACACTAATAAATTCATCACGCTCTTCATCGAGCGTTTTTTGTTTGGTGATATCGCGTAGAATTACCACGAATTTTTTTAAATTAGATCTTGATTTTTTCGAAAAAGATTCTTTAATTTTAATAATTTCAATTTCAATTCGTAGTGTTTCATCTTCTTTTTGAAGGATTAAATCATTGGTTGAGAAATATGGCTTTCCTGCTTTAAGAATTTCTTGAATTTCGAATTTTTGTGTATTGATTTTCGCAAGCTTACAAATTTTCGAAAGGTTCGTATTTAAAATTTCACTATTTTCGCCTAAAATTTCAAGTGCTGCAGAATTGTATAATTCAATTTTTCCGCGCGAGTCAATACCTAAAATTGCATCAGTTAAGCTGTTGATAATCGTTAAGATTCTATTTCGCGAATCTTCGGCATTTTTGCGGGCTTCAAACATTTTTTGGCGAGTTTGTCTTTGACGAACTCCAAAGATTATAAAAGCTAAATTTAAAGTAAAAAGTGCAAAAAATATCACTATAAAATTATTAAAAGTTGGCGGATTAGTAATAAAAATAATTGCAATTTCAGATAGAAAAATCATTGTGCCGAGCATGAATCTTATTAAAAGCTCATTTTTGCGATTATGAAATTTATCCATAACCATAATTATACGCTAAAGAAAATGAAAAATCAATTTTAAAAACCGCAAGAACAAGGGGAAAATTGCGGTTTTAAAATTTATTTACCATGCTTGCGGTCGAGCGACATAAAGCGGAGGCGTTCTGGATGGAAATAGAGTTCAATTGTACCAACTGGGCCGTGGCGATGCTTGGCAAGAATGAGATCGGTGATATTCTCTCGCTCAGTTTCAGGATTATAATAAGCTTCACGATAAAGAAACATTACGATGTCTGCATCTTGCTCAATAGAACCAGACTCACGGAGATCGGCAAGTTGCGGTATTTTGGGATCACGGCTTTCAACGGAGCGGCTAAGCTGTGAAAGCGCAATCACGGGAACATTTAATTCGCGCGCAAGCAACTTCAAGCCACGCGAAATTTCTGAAACTTCTTGAACACGGTTTACTGAAGATTTTGCTGAGCCGCTTCCCTGCATTAATTGAAGGTAGTCGATAACAATTAAGCCAAGTTCACCATCATGTGCAGCACGCCGCGCTTTTGTCCGCATTTCAAGAACACTTACGCCCGGTGTATCATCAATAAAAATTGGAGCTTCAGCCATTTCTCCCATCGCATCAGCTAGCTTTGCGAAGTCTTCATCACTCAAATTTCCCGTTCGAATATTCCACGAATCAACTCCGGCGGCATCTGCAAGCATACGGTCGACAAGCTGTTCTTTACTCATCTCAAGGCTAAAGAAAAGCACTGATTTTTTTTCAATCGTAGCAATATTGTAAGCTAAATTTGTCACGAAAGTTGTTTTTCCCATTGCTGGCCGGGCAGCAAGAATAATTAGGTCTGAACGCTGTAATCCTGCTGTTTTGTTGTCGAGATCACGATAGCCTGTTCTAATTCCACGAATCGCCCCTTTGTTCTTATAAAGCTCATCTAATCTTTCGAAAGAGTCGTTCAGAATATCTTCCATCGAAGACAGATCTTGTTTTAAACTTGCGTCTGAAACGCTAAAAAGTTCGGCTTCACTTTGGCCTAAAAGCTGCGGAACAGTTAATTCTTCATTAAAAGCCAATTCAGTAATATCACCGCCAGCCTTGATTAGTCGCCTTCGAACTGCTGCCTGAGCAACAATTTCAGCATAACTTGCTGCATGCGAAGCTGTTGGAACATAGTTTGTCAATTCTGCTAAATAGCTTGAGCCACCAACTGCATCGAGTTCTTCTCGTTTTTTTAGTTCGTTTGTAAGTGTTAGAAGATCGACCGGCTGGTGATGTTCATAAAGCCGAATAATCGACGCAAAGATTGCAGCGTGGCGTTTGTCATAAAAATCTGCCGCTTTCACAATCTCTACAATATCAATTAAAACTTCCTCATCAATCAAAATAGCGCCAATTAAACTCATCTCGGCATCTAAATTCTGTGGCGGAATTTTACCGCCGGTTTTCTCGCTACTCATCAATTTTTACCATTTCTCCACCCCCCATTAAATCCTGAACGCTCGCAATCGCTGGGTCGCTTGCGGGTTTTGTCGTTCCGAAAACTTCAATTACCCAGCCATCTGCGCCAATTTTCTTTAAAGCTTTTCCCATTGAAGCTTGAGCTTTTGCTTTTTCGAGCTGTTTTTGGTTAAAAGGTCTGCCCGTATAAATTTTAATTTTACCGTTTTCGAAAATATGGCCAGATTGTTTTAGAATCGTTTGAACTCCTTTGTCTCCCTCATCAATTGCGCCCCAGAAGTCTGCCCATTTAAATTCTTTCTTCTCTCCCAGATCTTGATTTTTATTTTCATTTTTTGGTTGAACTTCATCTAAACTTTCCGGAATTCCACTTTTCAGAGATTTGTCTTCTTTATATTTTTGTGGAATTTCTATATCATTTTCATGATTTTCATTTTTTTGCGAATTTTCGAAAGTTTCTTTTTGCAGGCTTGGCTGATTTTCTGATTCATTTTTTGAAATTTCTGCCGTTTTTTGATTTTCAATCTTTGGCTTCGAAATTGTTTTTTGCTGAATTTGTGATAAAATATTTTGATTTATTGAAAAATGCGGTGTAAAACTCGGCTGAATAAAAATCGAAAGTAACTCCATTTCGATAAAATTTGACTTTTCTGCTCGTGCTAGTGGCATTAAAAATTGCGAAAGATATGGTTTTTCGCCAACATTTTCAGTAATAAAATTTAAAAGCTGGCTAGCAAAATTTTTTAAATCTACACCAGAATTGTGAACATCTCGCACGATTTGCAAAATTTCGTTTGAATTTTGGTTTTCGAAAGCTGAAATTAAAGCATTAATTTGTATTTTTGGCGCCAATCCAAGGGTTTCTTCGAGCAAATTTGCTGTAATTTTTTCGCTTTTTTCTACAATACTTGAAATTTGATCAAGTAGTGAAATGCTGTCGCGAAAACTCCCTTCGCCACGTTCGGCAATAATTTCAATTGCTTCTTTCGAAATATTAATTTTTTCATTTTTTGCAATAAATTCCAAATGGGCGCAAACGTCTTCTTTTGAAATAAATCGAAAAACAAACCGCTGAGTTCGACTAATAATCGTTGCTGGTAATTTGTGAGCATCAGTTGTGGCAAGAATAAAAACGGCGTGCTCTGGTGGTTCTTCAAGAGTTTTGAGAAGCGCATTAAAAGCAGCCTTCGAAAGCATATGAACTTCATCTATAATGTAAACACGATATTTGGCTGAAAATGGCGCAACTTGCACATTGTCTCGAAGCTGGCGGATGTCGTCTACTCCGTTGTTGCTAGCGGCATCAATTTCAATAATATCTGGGTGATTATCTTCTTCGGAATACGGCAGATTATTAATTTCGTGGGCTAAAATTCGCGCAATAGAAGTTTTACCAACACCACGCGGGCCAGTAAAAAGGTAAGCATGGGCAATTTTCCCTTGTTTTAAAGCATTTTCAAGCACCGTTGTGATGTGTTTTTGACCCACAACTTCACTTAATTTCTTACTCCGATATTTGCGATATAGTGCTCTACTCATTAGTTCTATTTTATCAGTTTTTTATTTAAAAATCAAACAAGCTAGCCTGTCGTTCTGGTAAATTAAGTTCAATAATTTTTGGTGAAATTCGAATTTTTCGCCCCGTAAATTTTTTAAGTGGTATTGAAATAATTTCACCTTGTTGTTCAGCAAGTAAAACATAGCCAACTTGAGCTTTTAAAATACCTGAAAAAATCAAAGTTTCACCGTTTTGATTTTGCGGACAATTTTGTATTTCAAGCATTTCTCCGCTTGGGATTTTACCATTTTTTGAATAAAATTTATTCAAATCTATTGGATCTTGTTTTTCGAAAACTACTTTTTGGGCGTTTTCTATTTTTTTGCGAGCATCAAGAAGTGCTTTTTCTGCTTTCGAAAAAATAAAATCTTGTTCAAGTAATTTTAATTTTACATTTGCCTTGACATTTTCGCAAAAATCTGTCATTTTGGATATTTTCTCTTCATAATTTCGAGCAATATTTGCACTCGAAAATTCGCCTAAATTCAACGCGGCTCTCGCCCCTTGTTCAAGCAATCTTGTAATTCCTCGCCCTGCAAAACTAATTCCAACCTTAATGGTTCTATCTGAAAAATATGCCAAATAAACAAAATGTGGCTGTAAATTTCGCTCAATCTGTTGCTTTGAAATTTCTCCATCTTTTACGTTGTAAAATGCTGGATTGAAGCCGGTTCTTTTTTGACAATTCTGACATTGTTCATATTTTTTGTCAAGTTCATAATTCTCTGGGCAGACAAAATCTTCGCCCGTCTCCAAACTATGCCAACCAATACAGAATCGTTTTGAAAGGTCAATTTCTATTGAAATCGGTTCTTCAAAATCTGGCGAGAAGCTTAAAATCTCACCAGAACCCAAATCTGCCAACCTCCAACGTGGTTTTTGATTTCTATCGAAATCGACACGGGTTAAAAGGTAGTCTTTTTCAAAAAAATCCTTATTCATTAGTTATTTAAATCCTTAAAATCCGCAATTAAATCTTCCTCAAAAGATCGCGTTCCTTTTATATCTTTCGAATATTTTTCTTCATCTAGTTCAAAATCAAATGATTTAATTTTTACCCAAACAGCTTGAATCAGAGTTTTTAACCGTTCCTCTTCTTCAGGTTTAAATACAACTTCAAAATTATAAGTTTTTTCAGTGTGTTTGTCTGGCTCAATGAATTCCAAAACACCCTTTTCAACTGTGTAGCCTGAAAATTCTGGTGCATTTTCGATTAAAATTTTATAAAAATATAGCTGCTGTGTATATTCGTGAATTTTTGTTGAATTTGTATTGAATTTATTAGTTTTAGTATTAAAAGGAATTGAACCAGTCTTATAATCAACGACTGTGATTTTTTTATTTTCGCGGTCTACTCGAATTAGATCAATTTTTCCAGTTAGAACCGCATCTCCAACCGTTACACCAATACTACTAAAGTTTTTTTCGGCTATATTTCCAGGTTTAAACTCTCCTAAGTTATTCTTGAAAAAGTTTTCAAAAATTCGATTAAATCTTTCTAAAATTTCTTCTTTATCTTTTTCCGAGAGTGGGTATTTCAAAAATCTTTCGTTGGCATATTTTTTAATATTATCAATATTTGGCGTATTACCAGAATTAATTTCATCTTGAATATAGTTAAAGCCTTCATGAACGATGTCTCCAAGCGTTAGAGCTGGACCATAAGTTCCGGGGAAACATAAAATTTTATTTTCGAAAAAGGTTTGAGGACCTTTGTATTGAAGATTTGTATAGGAGTTTAGATCTGTTGGGCTTAATTTATAGTTTTTAACTCTTGGCCTCAAAAGCTCTCGCATTTCTTCATTTTTGATAGTATAAAATTCGTGCCAGTTTGTTTCGATTTCATCAGCTTCAAGCGATTCTCTTTGGATTCTTAAAACTTCCTGCCATTTTTCAGGTAGAATTTTTGATTTTAAAACTCCGTCTTCTTCTCGCTCATCTAAAAATGATAGCGTTTTTTTGGTTTTTCCAGTTAAATCGCTGTTGTGGTCTGTAAGATAAAGTTGAATTTTCGCGCGCGTCATTGCTACAAACATCAAGCGCTTACGCGTGTCTTCACCCTCATCTTCGATATTTGTAAATTTAAGGTTTGCGGGCATCGTGATATTTTCGCCCCCGCCACCTTTTCTCTCAGAATTCCAGCTATCTTGATTTAGTGAAATTAGAAAAGTATATTCAAACTCCAAGCCTTTTGCTACAAAGGGTGTCATAACTTGAACTGCATTTTCGCTTGTATTATGCGGATTTGTACTTAAAATTTGAATTTCAAATTCTTCGCATAATTCAACATAATTTATTAGAATATCAAGTTTATTATTTTCTTCATTTGAAAAATCTCGCAGTTTGTCTCGCAAAATAGTTAAGTTTAAGATTGTATCATAAAATTCTTCATCAGATTTTTGTGAAATAAAATCTCTAATTGGTGATTTTAAACCTTCGCGAATTTCTCTTGAACCCAAAATATAATCAAAAAGCTCTTCAAAAGTCTTCTCGTGTGAAAATTCAGCTAGCGTAACTAAAATTTCACCCAAATTTCGAATTTGCTCAACTCCGCTTTTCAATATAGCTTCAATCCAAAAATCACGATTATCTTTAGCTGCCCAGCTCATTTTCCAAACTTCAACTGCTGGAATTTGCCAAAAATCAAAACTCAAAACTTCAGGAAAAAGATTTGCCATTTTGTCCTCATCCTTATCACGAATTGCCAAAATTAGCTTCGAAATCTTAATTAGCTTCGAAATTATTTCATTTTTTAGAATATTTTCGCGTTTCTCATAATAAATTGGTACATTTTGGTTTTTTAAATACGGCACAAAAGCTTGCAGAATTTTGTGTTTTGGCGCAATTACGGCAATTTCTTTTGGTGTAACTCCGTTTTGAATTAAATTCGAAATTTTTTCTGCAACCCAAGAAAATTCTGCGATTTGACTTTCAAAATTCGTTCGTTTAAGCTGAATTTCTCGGTTAATGAAGTTCCCTTCCGCTGAAATATCTTTCTCAATTTTAATGGGCAAGTTTTTAGTTAATCTCCCTGAAATCATATTTGCAATATTTTTCGAAGCAGTCAAAATATCGCTGTGTGAGCGGTAATTTTTAGTTAAGTTTATGACTTTTGTGTTTTCACCAAAACGATTGTAAAAATCAATCATATTTGACTTACTTGCACCTTGAAAAGCCATAATTGCTTGGTCATCGTCGCCCACCGCCAATACATTTGGCTTGCCTTCCATAACAGGATTATTTGTGAGTAGCTCAATAATTTTCGCCTGCGAATCATTGGTGTCTTGATACTCATCTAATAGTAAATATTGATATTTTTCTTGAAGTGTAAACCGAAAATCATCGTTGTTTTCAAGTGTTTCGATAACTTCCAAAATCATATCATTAAAATCATAAAGTCCACGATTTTTCATCTCATTATTGAATTTTTCATAAAAATCAGCAAATTCAAGTAGTTTTTTATTTGCATAAGTGTCGCTGATTTGAAAATTATCTTTGAAATCTTTTAAATTAAGAAAAGTATTTTTCCAATCTGTTAATGGGTTTGATTTTCCAGTTTCTTCTGCCTCAAGATAAGCTTCATTTAATTTTTCGAAATAAAAATATAAATTACTTTTAAACTTTGTATCGTTTAAATCTTTTGAAATTGATTTTTTTAAATTATCACGAATTGCTGAATAAAACGGCTGAACCTTCGCAAAAGTTCGCCCGTCAACGCGTAATCCTTTAATACTCTCGTTAAAAATTTCTTGCTCAGAAATATTTGCCTTCGCAACTTTTCGTAAATCATCTGGCGAAATATAAGCATTTTTCATTTCTTTTATCGTGGAGGCGATGTTTGAAATAGGGATTTTTTTGAGTTTTGAAGAACTCGGCAATTCATTTGATATTTTTGTTATAATTTCTTTTGTAATTAATTCATCGGCAGCCTCGTTAAGGTTTTTATCTGTGAAATATTCACGATAATTTTGAATAATTTCATTTGCAAAACCGTGATAAGTGAAAATTCCAACTTTAAAAGAATCCGTACCAATAAAACGCGAAAGTCGCTCGCGCATATTCGAGGCTCCAGCTTCAGTAAATGTCATTGCAAGGATATTCTCTGGTGCTATGTCGGTTTTTTGCAAAATATTGGCAATTCGTGTTGAGAGCAGTTGAGTTTTTCCTGTCCCCGGCCCAGCAATCACTAAAACTGGCCCATCGATTGTGTCGACTGCCTCTTTCTGCTCAGCGTTTAACATTTTATAATTTTTTTCGAAAATCTTTTGAAAGTCGTTCATTCTCCTATTTTATCATAAAAAGCGAACCTTGTTTAGAGTTCGCTTTGTGATTTATGTGAATATTCTCCGTTTTCGTTTGGCGAATATTTGAGGTCGAGCTTTTTCTCGAGTGATTCAATTCGATCTTGGTAATTTTTTTCAATTTTTTGCTGTCCATCAGAATTTTTAAGATAATCACTATAAAAAATCCCAAGAATGATACTATTTACAACCAGCCCAATAAGAAGAATAATAGTTAAAATAATATGTAAAATTGATAAATCTCTTTTTTCGAAAAATTTCATAAATTCCTTTCTCGTAATTTTATATTAATTAAAGCATAAGTTTAATGAAAAAACAATATTTAGAAAACGAAAAAAGCCCGCAATGCGAGCTAAAATTTTAATCTATTGGTTGAAATCTACCGTCCATAAACATTCCTTTCGGTCGTGACCAGATTTCATTTTCCCCGATTTTATGATAATTCACCAATTCTTCATCTTGTTCTGTGTGGTGAGAGATATACAAAACTTCATACTCTCCACCTTTATAGTGCTTATATTTTTTGCCAATTTCAACTTTCGAAAGCGGCTTAAAAGGGTTATAACCCAAACAATCATGAAGGATCTTTTCAATAATCTTGCGGATTTCTAATTTTGAGTATTCTGTTATCTTAAAATTATTGTTATTAATTAAAAAGCTAAAAGAAACCGATGGGTTGTCAGGAGAAACTCCCTTTTTAGGAATTAATAATCCTGAATAATCAAGCTCTAAATTTTCAGCCATAAAACTATCTCGCAGAGTATAAGAAAATAAACCTTCCCAATCAATCGCTCGAATTGACAAAATAATTTGCTTATAAACAAGCGTCAAGTTTTTTGAATCAAGTGTTGTATCCTTTGCAGTTTCTTCTAAAGAAATCATAAAACCACCTCCAAATGTGCTAGCTATAACTATTATAAAATAAAGCATAAGCAAAAACAAGCCCTTCCGAGCCTGTTTTTATAAAATTTTTAAAACTATGAATTAAATTTTACCAATAAATCAATTGTTTTTTCGGTCAAGATCTGATTTGCTAAGTTTCGGCGAACATCATCTGATGAAAGTTGTTTTTGGACCTCTTTGCTATTTCCGTATTGCTCTTTAAGTTGTGCAATTCGGGCGTCAAGTTCTTTAGTATCTGACTTAACTTTTTCAACTTTCGAAAGCTCTGCTAAAGCCAATCCAGATTTTACGCGCATTTCAGCTGCTTCTTTAACATCTTTTTCGAGCCATTCTTCACGAGTTTTGCCCATTCGTTCAAGATAATCTTCAAGTGAAAGTCCAGAATACATCAAATTTTGTTGCATATCCATTTCAATGCTGCGCTTTTGATCTTCAAGTAAGATCTCTGGTATGGGAACTTTCGAAACTTCTGCTAATTTTTTAACAAGTTCGTCTTTAAATTTTTCATCTGCTTCTGCTTGTTTTTGGGTTTTTAAGTCTTCTTCAATCTGTTTTTCGAATTCTTCTTTAGTTTTGAAATCACCTAATTTCGAAAGAAATTCTTCGTTGATTTCTGGTTCAACATTTTCTCGAACTTCGTGAATTTTCACTTCAAAAACAACTTTTGCGCCAGCCAAATCTTTTGCATGGTAATCTTTCGGAAACTCCAAATCAAGTGAAAGCTCATCGCCAGCTTTTTTGCCAATCAAACCTTCTTCGAACCCAGGAATGAAAGATTTCGAGCCAAGTTCAAGCGGAAATTTTTCAGCTTTTCCACCATCAAAAGCTACACCATCTTTTTTGCCTAAAAAGTCAATGATGACTTCATCACCATTTTTTGCCTCACGCTCAACTTTTTTCTTTTCGGCAAAATTATTCAAAATTCGATCGATTGTTTCTTTAATTTCTTTTTTCGAAACTTTTACAGCTTCTTTTTTTACGTCTAATTTTTTATAGTCGCCAAGTTCAACTTTTGGCATAATTTCGGTAGTTGCGGTAAATTCTAGCTCAGTTCCAGGAATAAATTTTTTAACATCAACTTCTGGTCGATTAATTGCTTGAACTTTTTCTTTTAGAAATGCTTCAGCAACAGATTTTGAAAGCGCATTTTCAAGTGTTTCCTGATTGAGCAAATTTGGGTCAACTTGCGCAGCAACCATTTCGAGTGGTGCTTTTCCTTTTCGAAAGCCTTCAATTTTAACTTCTTTAGCGAGCTTTGTTAGCGCAACTTGCTCAGCGGCTTTTAATTCCTCAGCTCCAAGAGAAATTGTGAGCTCAACTTTTACATCTGAAATATTTTTTAACTTTGTCTTCATATATATAATTATAACACACCCTATTTTTTTACGCAAAAAAGAGTACTAATAAGCTCTCGCAGTGTTGGCTATTTTTTTTCTTCTATAATATTTTATATATATGCAAGCTCATTCATGAAAATTAAAAAATGTAAAAATAAACTATTTTTATCTAATGAATAATTATTCTGTCAAATAATTTCGCCGCACAAATTCGTACATCAAAATGCCGCTAGCTACTCCAACATTAATACTTCTCGTTGAGCCGAATTGTTCAATTGCAATCATTTCTTCGCAGGCTTCGATCATTTCTTCTGAAAGACCATCACTCTCATTTCCGAAAACCAAAATAGAGCCTTTTGAAAGTTGTGCATTGTTTAGATTTTTTGCACCTTTCTGGTTGTCGATTGCAATAAGTTTAGATTTGTTCTCTTTTGCCCAATCTATGAAATCTTGCACGGTTTTATGATGGAAAACATTCATATAAGCCTCGGTCTTCATTGCGCCGCGCCGATTCCAGTGTTTTTTACCAATAATATGAATTCCTGCAGCGTTAAAAGCATTGGCGTTTCGAGCGATTGTTCCAATATTAAAATCGTGCCGAAAGTTCTCAATAGCAATATGAAAATCGTGCCGCGAAGTTTCAAGGTCTTTTTTAATTTCTTCAACCGATACACCCTTATATTTATCAATTACATTCCGGGTATCGTTTTGAACGGTTAAACCTTCGCCAGTTTCGAAATTTGGTTTATTTTCCATTTCGAACCGATTTCACCAATTCTTTAGTGTTTGGGCGACCTTTTACACCAGGATTTAAAATATGCATTGGGTCGAAAATATCTTTAATTTGTGAATACAATTCTTCAATTTCTTCACTAATATTTCTCGCAACAAAATGACCATAAATTCGCCCTTCACCCGCACCATACGCAAATTCACCATTAACTTTTGCAAGTAAAGCACCAAGGTCGGCGATGAATTTTAGTGATTTTTGACGGTCACTAATTTTCGAAAAGTCGAATTCAGCTAAAATTTCAAAAATAGAGGTTAGCGCTGAACCTTGAATTGGTGCGGGAATACTGTGTTGTAAGGCAAGTTTTTGAAGTCCTAAATAGAAAGTTTCGAAACGCTCCATTGGTACATAAACACCTTGAATTGGGTAGATCTCTTGCTTGATTACACCGCTCCTCGCTCGCAAAATTTCACGAACATCACGTATTGCTTCAAGTTCAGCTTTCGAACGTTCATCGTCTTCTGGAATCCAAACGGTTGCGCCTTCAAATTTCTTGGCAATTTTTTCAATTTTATGTATTTTTGATGCAATTTTCTTTGCATTTTTGTCTGAGATTCCAACAACCAAAACTAATTTTGTGGCTAAATTTTGTGAATTCCTGTCAAGATAAAATTGGTATTTTTTACCAGAAGCAACTGCAGCTTCAAACATTTTGCCATCAAATAATTCAACAATATCTGGTGCGAATTTGGCAATTTCATCGTTAAAATCACGCGCATCATCGCGATTTGAAAAACTTACAACCATAAAATTGGTCTCATTAATTATGTAATTTGTTTGAATTTTTGCCTCGGTAATAATTCCTAGCGTTCCGAGCGAGCCAAAAAACAACGGAATTAAATTAAACGTTCCATCTTCACTTTTTACATTTGCAATTCCAGAATAGCCGAAGCTAGAATCGCCGTCGATTTGCTGAATTAAACTGTAATTATCTTCAATTAAAGTGTCAATTTTACGATAAATCTCTCCTTCGAAATTAGAAAGTGCAATTTTTTCGCTTAATTCCTTGCGAGAAATTTTTCCAATATTAATGATATCACCATTACTTAAGACAACCTCAACTTCGCTAACAGAATTTACTAAGTTACCATAATTAAACTTTTCACTCGGCAAATTCATTGCGATTGCTCCACCAACTGTAAGTCTTTCGCCGGCTGGACTTTGTGGAATTTCCATAGCTTGTGACGCAATTGCAAGATTTAATTTTTGGAAATTTGCCCCAGCTTGAACCTGAACGGTTTTGGCTCGCAAATCAAGCTCGTTAACTTTATCAAGATGTCGTGAAATATCTAATATAATTCCTCTTCCAATTGAAGAGCCATCGGTGCTTCCGCCGTAGCCTCTCGCCGTAACGCCGAAAATATGACCTTTTTCAGCTAACTGCCAAGAAAACCGCATAATTTTTTGAATATCTTCACTAAAACGCGGGTAAACTACTAATTCCGGTTGAATTTTAAGAAAACTTCGGTCGGTTGAAAACTGCTTCAATCGAGTTTCGTGCGCCGAAACTTCGCCAATAATGTGTCCATTTAGATATTTCGCAATTTTACTCATTTGTTCCATTTTAACACAAGCATAATTAAATTTCAACTTTTGATTTTTATTACGAAGAATGGTAAAATAGTTTATATGTATTCAAGAGCAACTCCTTTTCAAAAAGCAGACAAAATTGCTGGAACACATCAAAAAATTGATCGTGCGGCTCGCTTAATTTTGCGCGAAATTATTTCGAAAAATCCAAAATTTTCAAAAATTCACTTCCCTAAAATTGATGAAATTTTAGTTTTTGAGGGGGATGGTGGTCCTGATGGGATTAAAACAAAATCACCAGGAAAAGATGAACCTTGGCATTTTGTTGAGCCTTATGGTGATTTAGCGCCAATTCGAAGCTACGTTGAAAATCATCTTTTTAATATTTCGAAAGCCTTAAGCGAAGAAAATTTTGTACGAGCAAGTTTTGAAGCTGGTTGGATGGCGCATGCAATAACTGATGCTTTAACACCAGCTCATCAGTTCCCAATGACTGATAAAATTATTGAAATTTCTGGAAAAAAACCTGAAGAACGCGATAAGTTGATTAAAAAGATGTTTCTTTCTGGAGAAAATTGGCGCGAGCGGATTATAAAGAACTGGGAATATATTGGGCCAAAAGGTGTAATGAGCTCACATATGCTTTATGAAATGGGTGTCGCTACAATGATAACTTCAGTTGCTGCAAAGAAAATTATAAAGAACCCAACAGATGAAGAAATTTTGCGAGTTTTAAAGGGTGAATTTATGCAAATTTTTGAAGAAAAAATTAAGTGGGTCGCCGACCAAAAATATTACGAAAGATACTTAGAGAAAGGCTGGACAACTGCTTTGGCGCGAGAAACTAAACATGATCTTTTGCCTGAAATCTCAAAAATTGTGGCACTCGGATGGTTTGAAGGTATCCGTCGAGCTCTTGAAGAAGATTTCGAAAATGTAAAAAATAAATCTGAGAATAAAAAATGAACATTCGGTTAATTTCAGGGATTTTTAAAAATCATAAAATCACAGCTCCGAATTCTCGCCAAACTCACCCAATGAGCGAACGAGCAAGAAACGCAATTTTTAATACGATTCAGGTGAAAATTCCAAATGCTGAAGTTCTTGATGCTTTCGCTGGGACTGGATCTTTAGGTCTTGAAGCGATTTCTCGTGGTGCTAAAAAAGTAGTTTTCATTGAAAAAAACAGATTAGCACAAAAAATATTGGCCGAAAATTTAAAAATTATTGAGAAGAATGAAAATGCTGGCGAAGCTAAAATAATTCGAAGTAGTGTTTCGGGTTGGATTGGGTCGAGCCAATCTCAATTTGAAATTGGTGAAATTTTAGAAATTCCAACTTTTGATATAATTTTTGCCGATCCGCCATACTACGACCCTCAATTTCCATCTATCAAAAGGCTTTCGAAAAGGTTAAGATCTGGTGGAATATTAGTTCTATCGCAACCCAAAGAGATTGAAAATTTTAAAGCAGAAAATTTAATTTTAATTAGTGAAAAGCTATATTCTGGCGCAAAAATCTTATTTTTTCGTGCAAAATAATAAAATAACCCTCAGGAGAAGGGTTATTTTATTGGGTTAAATTACAATCTTTCAAAAGAATTGGCGAAATTCGCAAAATTATTATCAAAAATATATCCGCCAGTATTTGAAACTATTGCGATAAAGAATGTTCTAGTCTTACCAGATTTATCTTTTTTAGCAGGTAGGGCTAATATTTTTATTATATATTGACTGTCGTTTAAGATATTTCCTTCAACTGCTCGAGCTCCTTTGAAATCAATTACCTTGAAATCTTCTTCTGAAACATACTTTGAAAAATTACCGCCGACACCATTGATTGCAGAGTGGATTAATTCCTCATTGCTGAGTTTTTGAGTATCTTCATAATTTTCATCTGCATCCGTATAACCAATGATGTAGTTGTTTATTGTATTATTTGTGGAGTCTGACGATGTACAAATATAACCAACTGAATTATCACCAGTATTTTGTTTTGTAAAATTATCACATCCTTTTGCTTTAATTGCAAAAACGCCTTCCTCGGGTATGAACTTACCTGCATTTTTAGCTTTTCTGGTTCGTTCTTTAATCTTATCCTTATCAAACAGTTCGTTGTCTTCTGCTAAGTCTGTTGTTTTAT
>ERZ773267.119-NODE-119-length-61580-cov-9.478228_pt1 | contig 61580 bp, 54 predicted proteins | sample MGYA00511959_ERZ773267 | MGnify/ENA primary metagenome ERZ773267 (study PRJEB29015, sample SAMEA2738165) | human oral metagenome | biome: human oral; feature: human-associated habitat; material: saliva | place: China | collected 2240 ...
TCTTGGGTGGGATTTTCCTGATCTTGGGTGGGATTTTCCTGATCTTGGGTGGGATGTTCCATGGCATCAACCAGTGCTACATCTAAAGGAACCGTAATCCGAAAGATGTCATCCTCTTTCAGCTCTGGCGCCTCCCCGCTGTAGAACTTTGAGTAGTGATAGAGATTGCGCACACCCGAACCGAGTTGATCGGCATAGCCGATGTTGCGGAAAAACGCTGCGATGATGGGATTCTTCGGATTCGGCTCCAAATTCATGGGGGTGAGGACACCGAGCTGCGCACAACGGTTTGCATTTTCGACATACATACGGCTGCGTTCAATGACGAATTTTGCCTGATAGCTGCTCGTATACTCGCGGTGAATGAGCGTATTTGCGATGATCTCCCGGGTGATGATGGTGCGCAGGCTTTTCCTCTGGTCATCTTCGAGATAGAATTTATCGGGCAGATATTTCTGAGCAAATGCCATGAGGCGCTCGTAGCTCTCGATCAGGTTGGTGCGGATGATCTCTCGGTCATCGTAGCGTTTCGTGTCAATGCGGCGCAGCAATGCGTCCGTGAGATATGCAGGCACCACGTCCGGTATCACGTCATCCCGTCCGAGCAGCATAACAGCGGCGAGATTGTAGCCCTCCGCGCCGGTCACACGATCCTTTCCATAGAGACGGGCGCTCTTTAGAAGTTCCTCGTCGGTCATCGCCGTCCACGGATGCTGACCGCCGCCGCTGTTGACCGCCATCGTCCGCAGTTTCGGCAGGAGGTCAAGGCGCAGATCCTCGATACTGACATAGGGATAGATTTTGCGCTCGGTAAAGATTTCCTGTTTTCGTATATACATCTGCGCGATTTGTGCCGTCGCTGTTACCTTGACATCGGCATCCTGTATGCGGTCATAGATCACGCGCTTGTAGCTGTGTACCTCGGCGCTGGGCAGAATATGGATGTGGATGAGGGTCTTTCCCTCATGCATGATGATCTTCGGCGTGAGGCATACCGTCGGAGAGAGGATGTCCGGATTGCTGATTTGGCTGATGAAATTCCGCACCATATCTGGGGCAGCTTTTTCCGCAACGCCCGCCACTGTACCATCGTCCAGAACGCCGAGGAAAATGTCGCCGCCATAGCGGTTTAGAAAGGAGCAGACGGTTTCATAGACATCGCTCTCAATGCCGTTGCCGCAGCGTTTGAACTCCACGGCGACAGTTTCGCCGATCCGAAACACGGAGGTCAGTTCATTTGTATCCATTGCTACACTCCTTTCCTTCCTATACTGATACTAGGTGAAATGGAAAAACTTGTCAAGCATACGAAAACCGCCGCCGAAGGAGGAATGCCCTTCGGCGGCGGTTTATTATTGCTATCAGAAGCTGAACGGTATACCCACATCCGCGCGCCAATCATTTTGGCTGTTGCGCCGATATCCTTTGTGAGAGTGGCAGTCCTGTCTATGCGTCTCAGCCGAGGGTGTGTCCGAGCAGCTCACGCGTGTGGGCGGCGACGGCGGACGGGGTGATGTCGGTGCGGCGTGCGACGCCCGTGTTGAGTGCCGCCTCGGCGACAGCAGCAGCGACGGTCGGTGCGACACGCGGGTCGAGCGGGCTGGCGATGATGTTTGTCTCGTTCAGTTCGGATTCGTGGATGAGGGAGGCAATCGCGCCGGCGGCGGCGATTTTCATCTCCTCGTTGATTTCCTTTGCACGCACGTCCAGCGCACCGCGGAAGATGCCCGGGAAGGCGAGGAGGTTGTTGACCTGATTCGGGAAGTCGGAGCGTCCCGTGCAGACGATGCGTGCGCCTGCTGCCTTTGCCTCGTCGGGCAGGATCTCGGGGACGGGGTTTGCCATCGCCATGACGACGGGATCCTTGCTCATGCTCTTGATCATCTCGGGCGTGAGGCTGCCGGGGGCGGAGACGCCGATGAAGATGTCCTTGCCCTTGATGACCTCGGCGAGCGTGCCCTGCTCTTTCTGATGGTTGGAGACTTTGGCGATGCTCTCCTTGTACGGGTTCATGTTCTTTTCGCGTCCCTCGTAGATCGCGCCCGTCGTGTCGCAGAGGACGACGGTCTTGATGCCGTAGGCAAAGAGGAGGCGCGCGATCGCCTGTCCTGCCGCACCTGCGCCGTTGATGACGATGCTCGCCGTCTTGAGGTCACGTCCGAGGTACTTGTACGCGTTGAGGAGGGCGGAGACGACGACGATCGCTGTGCCGTGCTGGTCGTCGTGGAAAACGGGGATGTCGAGGGTCTTTTTGAGCTCGTTCTCGATGTCGAAGCACTGTGGTGCCTTGATGTCCTCGAGGTTGATGCCGCCGTAGGTGGGGGCGATGAGCTGGCAGACTTTGACGACGTCCTCGACTTTTTCGCTGTTCACGCAGACGGGGACGGAGTCGACACCGGCAAAGCCCTTGAAGAGGATCGCCTTGCCCTCCATGACGGGGAGGCCTGCGCCTGCGCCGATGTTGCCGAGGCCGAGGACGGCGGTGCCGTTCGTGACGACGGCGACCATGTTGCCCTTGCTCGTGTAGTCGTAGATCTTTTCGGGATCCTCTTTGATCGCGAGGCACGGTGCGGCGACGCCGGGCGTGTAGGCGCGGCTGAGGTCGTCGCGGGTCTTCAGCGGGACGGTCGGCGTGACGCCGAGCTTGCCGTGATGGCTCTTATGAAGGTCGAGTGATTCTGCATCAAATTTGCTTCCCATAGTGCATTTTCCTTTCCTTGGGGATGTCCCCTCTATATGTCCTCTGCCGCCGTTTCTACGGTTCCCCTTCTCCGTAGGGGCGGCAGGAGGGCGTTATGCCTTGTGATTGGATCGGTGCAGCGATTCCTTAGTTTTCCTTGCCGGGGCTGCCGCCGCTGCGCTGCGGTGCTGCGGTGTCGCCGCCGCTGTCAGCACTGCTGCTCTGACGCGTGCTCGCGTGGCGGCTGTTGCTCCCGCTTCCACTTCCACTGTCGGTGTCGGCCGATTTTTTCGGCGGGCTTGTGTCGGTGCTCTGCGTTTTGCTGCTCTTGTCGCTGCTCTTCTGGTCGGTGGATTTGCGCTCGGTCTTGCTGCTGTCGTCGGAGGAGGAGTGTTTGCGGCTCCGTGTGTCGAGTGCCTCGTCTCCGCTGACGCGGCGGCCGATGGTGTTGTCGCCCTCGGGTATCTCGGTGGCGCCGGCGGGGATGGAGTTCTCGTAGTCGCGGATGGCGCGCTCCATGCGGCTGCGCTCGTTCGCGTTCAGGCTGAGGCCGAGGGTGTTGACCATGTTGCGGCGCAGCTGCTCCATGTCGGGGATCCAGTAGCTGATGCCCTCGATGTAGAGCGGGCGTCCCGGCACCATGTCGGTGCGCAGTCCCTTTGCCTGTGCCTGTTTCAGCGTACCGATGAACTCAAGCATCTGGCGGACGCTGAGGTCGGTCTTGACACTGTCGATGACGCTCGCGATGATGCCCGGCAGGCGCGGCAGGATGGCGGGGGTGGTTACGGCGTCGACGCACGCGCGCATGAATTTCTGCTGGCGTTTGACGCGGCCGATGTCGCCCTCCTCGTCGCGGTAGCGGACGTAGGTGACGGCCGTCTTGCCGTCCATGTGCTGGCGTCCCGGGCGCAGGTCAATGACGAGGCCGCCGTCGTCGTCCCACGGATCCTCGTAGTACATACGCTTTTCGACGTCAATGTCGATGCCGCCGATGGCGTCGATGATCTTTTGGAAGGCGTGGGTGTTGATGATGACGTAGTGATCCATGCGGATGCCGAGGAAGTCCTCGACGGTGCGCTGGGTGAGTTTTTCGCCGCCGTAGGCGTATGCCGCGTTGATTTTGTCGTAGCCGTTTTTCGGGATGGCGACGCGCGTGTCACGCGGGATGGAGAGGAGCGAGGCCTCGTTTTTCTGCGGGTCGATGGTCGCGACCATGAGGGTGTCGCTGCGTCCGACGTCGTCGGAGCGCTCATCGACGCCCATGATCATGATGGTTGCCTTGTCCTTGGCGGTGAGCAGCTCGTCCTTCGGGGTCTCCTTGGCGCGGTCGAGCAGGCTGCTCTGGGCAAAGAAGACGCCCGCGAGCGCCGCAAGGACGAAGATGAGGATCGTGCCGAGCACGATGTAGGGCCATCGTTTCTTTTTCGCCGTTGGTCTCTTCGGTGGTAGTGTCGTCAATGCAGAATCTGTCCTTTCCTCCCCCATCGCAGGTGGGCGCGTGTATTCCGCGCCGTGCGGTTGCGCTTCGCGTGCGTGTGGATTATACTGTAGAAATCACAGGGATGGTACATATCTACTCAGTATCACATAATATATAGCAAACGCGGCGAATATGCAAGGGATTGTTCCTTGGAAAATGGCGGAAATCTGCTGTTTTTGCCGGCTCTAGGCGGTAAAATAGGATTGTATTCATTCTTCTGTTCGGTTTAATCGCAAAAAATATGCTGCCTGCACTACTTTCTCCATGGTCGGATGAAATGCCGATTCGTGCCGAGAAAGTTATTTTACCGGAAAGAAAATCTACTATAATATAGGAGAGAAAATATGGGCGTTGAGATCGAGCGCAAGTTTATGGTGCGGGCGGACTTCTGCCCACAGGGCGCGGGGACGGAGATGGCGCAGGGCTATCTCTCGCGCGATCCGCAGCGGACGGTGCGCGTGCGTCTCGCCGGCGGGCGCGGCTATCTGACGGTCAAGGGGGAGACGCGCGGGATGGTGCGCGCGGAGTACGAGTATGAGATCCCCCCGACGGATGCGCGGGCGATGCTCGCGCTCTGCGATCCGCCGCTCGTGGAGAAGACGCGCTATGTCGTGGATGCCGCAGGGCGCCGATGGGAGGTCGATGTCTTTCACGGGGCGAACGATGGTCTCGTCGTCGCCGAGGTGGAGCTGCCGTCGGAGACGGCGGAGGTCACGCTGCCCGCGTGGGTGGAACGCGAGGTGACAGGGGAAAAACGCTACTACAATGCGTCACTGATTGTGCACCCTTATCACTCTTGGACGGCGGAGGAGAAGTCCGGATATCCACGCGTCCCTGTGGAAAAGTAGTCCCGATTCTGCTACAAAATATGGAAAATGTCAGCCGATCAACGCCCATATATGGTGTTATCCACTGATTTATCCACGTTATCCACAGAAATCGGCGTATCGTTCGTAAAAATTATGCACATTGTGTAAAGATGTGTGGATAAAGGAAGTTTGGGGCTTTTGAACAATTTTATCCACAGAGTTTTACACAGCTGGGGATAACTTATGGAAAAGACCTATTTATTTTAGGAGGAAGATTTGATGGCGGAGTGGGAGGTATGTCTGCGGCTCGTGCTCTCGTGTGTGATGGGCGGGATCATCGGCTATGAGCGGCAGATGCGGAACAAGTCGGCGGGGCTGCGGACGAATATGCTCGTGGCGCTCGGCTCATGTCTCATCATGATTATGTCGCAGGCACTCTATGACAATGTGGAGGGCAAGACGAATGCCGACCCCGCGCGTCTCGCGGCGCAGGTGGTCTCAGGCATCGGCTTTCTCGGTGCGGGCGCGATCATGAAGGAGGGGCTGACGGTCACAGGACTGACGACGGCGGCGACACTCTGGGTGGTCGCGGGGGTCGGGCTTGCGGTCGGCGCGGGGTTTTACCTCGGCGCGAGCGTGACGACGGCGATCGTGTTCCTCATCCTCGGGAATCTCTCACGGCTCGATGCGTGGGTCGATCATGAACGCCTGCTCTCCCTCTCCATCCACACGATTGACCGTCCCGGGCAGATCATGCGCGTCAGTGCCTGCATTGAGGATCTCCATCTGCGCTCACGCGGGATGAAGGTCAGGACGGACGAGGACGAGGCGGAGACAGAGACAGGCGGCGAGCGGCGCATCTACCTGACGTTTGAGGTCTACAACCGCGAGAACATCAAGCCGTCCTTTATCGCCGATGCCCTGCGGCAGGTGGACGGCGTACTGCGCGTCGACGTCGTGTGATCCTCGTGCTTGACGAAATTGGCGGATTGAAGTAAAATGGACATAGAAAAAGGGCACTGCCGCTCAGCGGTCGCCCCAAATCTTATAGTAGAGATTACCCCGCCTATTGTTTGGAGACGCAAGGCGGGGCTTTCTCGTTATCGCTTTACTGACAAGATCAGTATGGTATATACTATGATAAATGATAGGAACTCATAGGTATCCATGCGTATCCCCCCTCTCGGGGGTGAGATTAGCCGCCTACCGTTACGTACAGTGCCTAGGGAAGCACTGATAAATTCAGCCGCGCCATCTTGACGCATCTTTTTCGCCCGCACTTCGGCGGAAAATCCTCCACAGAGCACCACTCTGCGTCCGGTTTTCCACCTTGTTCGGACAAAAAATCTACGTCAATCTGACGGACTTCATTTTATCAGCGATTCCCTACTATGATTATAGCAAACAAATGTATGCTGTACAATGCTTGACGAAATTGGCGAATTGAAGTAAAATGGACATAGAAAAAGGGCACTGCCGCTCAGCGGTTGCCCCCTTAATACATGCGAGATACCCCGCCTGTTGTTTGGAGACGCAAGGCGGGGCTTTCTCATTTATCGTTTAACGGATAAAACTAATACGGTGAACACAACGAGAAACGTTAAGAACTCGTAGGTCTCCATATCAATCCCCCCTTTCGGGGGCTGAGTTACCACTGCGCCTATCAGTGCCTGCTATGATTATAGCAAACAAATGTATGCTGTGCAATACAGGGAGGAATCGTCATGATTATCTCATGGGATGAGTATTTTATGGGCGTGGCGCTCTTTTCCGCCTACCGCAGCAAGGACCCGCATACGCAGGTCGGTGCCTGCATCGTCAACGAGGACAAGCATATCGTCGGCGTCGGTTACAACGGGATGCCGAACGGCTGCGACGACCATGAGTATCCGTGGGGACGGACGGGGGAGTTCGCCGAGCAAAAGTACCCCTATGTCGTGCATGCAGAGCTGAACGCTATCCTCAACGCAAGCACGTCATTGAAAGGCTGCCGTATCTACACATCACTGTTCCCGTGCAACGAATGCTGCAAGGCGATCATCCAGAGCGGCATCCGTGAGGTCATCTACCTCTCGGATAAGTACGCCGGGACGGACAGCACGAAGGCATCAAAGCGGATGCTCGCCTCGGCGAACGTCACCTGCCGCCGCATGGAGACGGAGCTGACGGAGGTGCCGGTCCGCTTTACCGCAGAAGAGTAGATCAAAATAGGCTGTTGCACGAAACAAACGTGCAGCAGCCTATTTTTTAGGAAGTACTGATCCATTCAGTGTATCAGTGCTTCCTTTATTTTTTCAATTGTTCCGATGAATGGCAGCAGGAAGGAGGTTCATCACATGACGAGCAGCTGCTGCCGCAGCAGTCCTTCCTGCCCAGGCGAAAGTTCCGATAGACATGGCGAACGGCAAAAAAGAGCGCAGCCGCCAAAAATGCACCGACGACATAGGTTGCCATAAGAATCCCCCCTCAGAGGCGCCTATCAGAAGCCGAGTAACCGACCAATCTGATAGACAAGAAGCGAAACAAACCAAGCAATCGCGAACATATAGACGGCAGAGAAGCCGACCCATTTCCACGCGCCTGTCTCTTTCCTAATCGTACCGAGTGACGTGACACATGGCGTGTAGAGCTGTGAGAATACCATGAAGGCAAGCGCAGAAAGACTTGTAAACGCTGCGCCCATACCTGTCTGAAGCATCATGGAAGCCGTATTAGCCGCATCCGCCGCTTCGGTCGAGACATCGGCAACACCATAGAGAATGCCGATTGTCGCAACGACCGTTTCCTTCGCCATGATACCGGAAAGGACAGCCGCGCCAGCCTCCCACGTTGCAAATCCGTGGAATGTGAAGAGCGTCGACATCCAGCCGCCGAGCGTCGCGAGGATGCTGTCCTCAATCTCGCACGGACCGCCAAAGTTGTAGTTCGACATAATCCAAAGGATGACCGATGCCGCAAAGATAATCGTACCTGCTTTGATGAGGTACCCCTTACCCTTGTCCCACGTCTCCAGGAGAACCGAATTCATATCGGGCATACGGTACGGCGGGAGCTCCAACAGAAAGGTCGAGCCATGTGCCTTGAACAGCGTCGAACCGAGCACCTTTGCCACGATAATAGCCATGACCATACCGATGATATACATAAGGAACACAACGTTTGCTGCATTATTGGGAAAGAACATCGCCGCAAACAGTGCCATGATCGGCAGCTTCGCACCGCACGTCAGGAACGGTGTGACGAGGATCGAGATCATGCGATCCTTTTCCGAGTCGAGCGCACGCGCACCCATAATGGACGGGACGGCGCAGCCGAAGCCCATCATCAGCGGCATGATCCCCTTACCCGTCAGCCCGCAGCGGCGCATGATCGGATCCGTGATAAACGCGATACGCGCCATGTAGCCCGTGCCGTCGAGGAACGAGAGGCAGAAGAACAGGACGAAGATGAGCGGAACGAACGTCAGCACCGAGCCGACACCCGCGATGATGCCGTCCGTGACAAGCGAGACCATCCAGTCCGCAACCCCCGCCGCTACAAGCGAATCCTTGACAAAGTTCAGGAACTGATCGTTGATGAGCACCTCGAGTTCGTCGGCAATGGGCTGTCCGATCCATGTAAACGTGATCTGAAACACGCCATAGAGAATCAAAAGGAAAATCGGCAGCGCAAGCGCACCGTTCGCGAGAAAACGATCTATTTTCTCCGAGCGCGTCGCACCGACATTCTGCACAGTTACGGCATACTGCACGACTTGATCGATGAGTGCATAGCGCGCCTCGATGATCGCCTCTTGCTTCTCCGCCTCCGTACGCGAGCTGCTCTCGATCTCATGGATCTTCGCGATATGCGCCTTGACGAGGTCGCTCGGCTGGTACCGTGCCATGACCGTACTCGTAAAGACATCGAGCAGCGTCTTTGTACTCTTGCTGCTGCGCCCCGTCGTCTCGACGGTGGGCATGCCGAGCGCCTCTTCGAGCTTCGCCGTGTTGATCTTGATGCCACGCCGCTGTGCATCGTCCTGCATATTGAGATCGATGAGGAGCGGAATCCCCTTCTCAAGGAGCTGCACCGTGAGGAAAAGATTGCGCTCGATGTTCGAGCTGTCCACGACATTCAGGACGAGATCCAGCTTCGTACTCGTCAAGTAGTCGATGACGATTTGTTCCTCCGGCGAGCGGGCGTTGATGCTGTACGTCCCCGGAAGGTCGACAATGGAAATCGCCCGCCCCTTGTAATGCGTGTGACCGATTTTCTTGTCAACCGTGACCCCCGGCCAGTTTCCGATTTTCTGACGCGCACCTGTCAGTGCGTTGAATATGGTCGATTTGCCGGTATTCGGGTTTCCGGTCAGTGCAACTGCCAATGCTGACATATCTCCGCCCTCCTCTTAACCGATTTGCTCGACAGATATGAGTGCTGCGTCCTCGCGCCGTATGGCAAGGTTATACGAGCGAATACCAATCGCGATCGGGTCCCCCATAGGTGCCGAACGCAGAACCGTCACCTTCGTCCCCGGAATCATCCCCATCGACATAAGACGCTGCTTGAGCGGTGACTCGCTGATTTGCAGAACCTTCAGCGTCATTCCTGTCTTTCCATCCTTCAGTGTCAACCAAGATACCTCCTAAGATCCACATTGTTATCAATGCAAATGATAATGAAACTATCTCTGCAACGTATATGATAACTTACTTCTTATTATTGCGTCAAGGGAGAATCTATGGATGTTTTATAAAATTAAAATTAGAGAATCGCTGATAAATTCAACCGAGCTATCTTAGCACATCTTTTTGCGCGCACTTCTTCGTCATGCCAAGCCTCTCATAGATAACGGATTCCGAGAATGTCGTTTCGCGAATCTGTCCCTATACGAAAAGAAGGCCGTGGCACAAAGATACATTTACCTTTGTGCCACAGCCTCTTGTATGTGGAAGATTGTGTTTTACCCGACGAGCCATACCACGAAGTAGAGCACGAGCGGGATGGTCACGCAGAAGATGCCGATAAAGTCGATGTAGACACCGGTCTTGATCATCTTTGTGATGGGGATGTAGCCAGATGCATAGACAATCGCATTCGGCGGCGTAGACACCGGCAGCATGAAGCCGAGTGACGAGGAGAGGGCGATACCGATCGCGACGTGGATCGGGCTGAACCCTGCCGACATCGCCGCCGTGATGGCGAGCGGGCCGATCATGTTCGTCGCCGCCGTGTGACTGGTGAGCTCGGAGAGGAGCAACGCCACTATACAGAAGATCGCGACGAGGGCGAACTCGGACGGCTCGCCGCCGAGCATCCCGACGATGCGGTCGCCGACCCACTGCGAGAGTCCCGTCTTATACATCATGCCGCCCATGGCGAGACCGCCGCCGAAGAGGATGAGCGTGCCCCACTCGATGCCCTGTACCGCCGATTTCCATTCGAGCGTGAACTTGCGCTCCTTGAAGTTGATCGGCAGGAGGAAGAGGAGCAGCGCGCCTGCCATTGCTGCGACTGCCTCAGGGAAGAGGCGCGAATACATCTTGAGGAGAGGGGAGGTGCTGCCGAGCGTCATCGAGAGAATGCCCGGGAACACCCAGAGGAAGACGGCGACGAGGAAGCAGAAGAGCGTGTTCTTCTGGGCGCGCGTCCAGCCGCCGAGCTCTGCGACACGCGCGCGGATGAACTCCTCTGCGCCGTCGATGCGCTCGACATCGGGCGGGAACATGCGGATGAGAACCACATAGGCGATGATGAAGTACGCCACCATCGCAATGACACCCCATGTCATCCATTCAAAGAAGGAGATGTGGATGTTCGCCATCTGATCGAGGAAGCCGAGCATGATGATGTTCGGCGGGGTGCCGATCGGTGTCAGAACGCCGCCGATCGAGCAGGCATACGCGGTCATGAGCATCAGCCCGGTCGCGTACTTGTAGTCATGCAGGTCGATCTCCTTGCCGTTCGCGGCCATCATTTCCTTGACGGCGGCGAGCAGGCCGAGGGCGATCGGGAACATCATCGCGGCGGTCGCCGTGTTGCTCACCCAGCCGGAGCAGAGCGCTGCGGCAAGACCAATCGCGAGAAAGATGCGACGTGGATTCGAGCCGACCCACGAGCGCGAGAGCAGCCAGTAGGCGAATCGCTTGTCGAGCCCGTGATCCATCATCGCCTTTGCGAGGATAAATCCACCCATGAAGAGGAAGATCATCGGATTGGCGAATGCCGCATAGGCATCCTTTGCCGTAACCACGCCTGTCACGACGGCGAGCGTCGGTCCGATGAGGGACGTGACGGGGATGGGCACGGGTTCCGTGATCCACCAGAGTGCCACCAGAACCATGATGGCGAGCAGCTTGTGGGATTCGAGCGTGAGTCCCTCGATTGGCGTCAGAAGCACCAGAATCGCGAGGATTGGTGCACCGATCAGACCGACGAGACGACGCGTGCGATCAAATTTCTGCTCAGCCTCATGTATCTGTTGGGCTTCTTTGCTTTGATCTCCACTCATTTTCTCAGCCTCCTTACTGGAAGTAATGATAATTGCTTTGTGTATTTCATTATACGAAATTTTGAAGTCTTTTTGCAACACTTTTCTTTAAATAATATGATTTTTTCCTGATTGTTCTGCTATAATAAAAGCGGATACGGTATGTTTCGTTCCAACTAAAGGAGGAGTTTCATGCAGAGCTTTACCTATCATTGTCCGACAGAGATCATCTTCGGGCGGGGGGCGGAGGATGCCGTTCCCGCAAAACTGCGTGCGGCGGGGGCATGCCGCGTGCTCATTCTCCACGGCGGCGGCAGTGCGGAGCGCTCGGGGCTGCTCTCGCGCATCGAGATGAATCTGACCTCGGCGGGACTGGCGTTCCTCGTGATGGGCGGCGTACAACCGAACCCACGCGTTGCGTTCGTTCGCGAGGCGATCCGCGAGGGGCTCACTGCGGATGTGAACTTCATCCTTGCCATCGGCGGCGGGAGCGTGATCGACTCGGCGAAGGCAGTCGCCCACGGCATCGCAAATCCTGACGTGGACATCTGGGATATCTGGACGAAAAAGGCAGAGCTGACGCGCACGATGCCCGTCGCGTCCGTGCTCACCATCCCAGCTGCGGGCAGTGAGACGAGTGACTCCGCCGTGCTGACGAATGAAGATACGGGGCAGAAAGTAGGGTTGAATTCGCCGCTCAACCGCCCTGTCTTCGCCTTTATGAACCCGACGCTCGCCTTTACCCTGCCGCGCGAGCAGATCGCCGCGGGGGCCTCGGACATCATGATGCATACGATGGAGCGGTTCTTTACGGATGTCAAGGAGCCGAACGTCTTTACCGACCGCGTGGCGATTGACCTCCTGCGCACCGTGATGGAGTCCGTGCGCCGCCTCCTCGTCTCGCGCAAGGACTATGATGCGATGAGTGAACTCATGTACTGCGGCAGTGTATCACACAGTGACTTGACAGGACTTGGACGCGGTAAGGATTTCTCCGTACACAAGCTGAGCCATCCACTCTCTGCACACTACGATGTGACGCACGGGCGTGCGCTCACCGCGCTCTGGGGATCGTGGGCGCGGTTTGCCTATCCCTACGACCCGGCACGCTTTGCCCAGTTCGCCGCCGCCCTCTTCGGCATTGATGCGGGCACGGATGAGGAGCGGGCGCGCGCGGGCATCCGTCACATGGAGGAGTTCTTCACCTCCATCGGAATGCCGACGAGCATCGGCGGGCTGGGGATCGGCACCCTCTCGGCGGGGACGATTGAGCAGTTCGCCGATGATGCGACGCAGGAGGATCGCATCCGCATCGGCGTCTTCCATCCGCTCACACGTGCTGACGCCATCACCATCTATACGGCGGCAAATCACTGATCTCTTTTTACGAACAAAGACCTGCCCGACGAAGTCTGTGATTTCATCGGACAGGTCTTTTTATGAGAAAAGAAATAACCGCCCATTCTGACCAGTGAACGGTTGTTCAAAAAACAATGCGCAAAATCTGGAAAGATGCCGTCAAAGGACGTTTCTTTCTATGGTCATTATAGCAAATCCATCCATGTTTTGCAACACCTCGTTTTATCAGCGATTCGCTAGAAAACAACTTCCTGCATAGACAATGGCAATACATAGAGCTGTGAATAGATATTCCCGCAGCGAGCCGACGGTAAAGAGCCGTATCCCGATTTTCTGCGTCGGGAGGACGGCGGGCACCTTGCCGCAGACCGCGTCCTCCGCGATGTGGAGGAGTGCGCCGAGGAATACCCATAGGAGCAACGTGAGGAACATCCTGCTCCCGATGTACGTCTCACTGTGGAGGAGCGCACCGATGAGGGCGAGATAGAGCATCGGCCAATGCGACCAGCCGCGGTGTCGGCTGCGCCATGTACGCCATCCGACACTGCCGGGGGTGCCTTCCACCTTGTCCGGCAGGACGGCACCGACGCATGCCGCCGCCGCCGCGAGCGGATCGACACTCACCGCGTAGGCAATCGTGCCCGTGAGTGCAACATGCGATACCCATGTCATGTGTCGTACTTCCTCCTCTGAAGATGGGGATGGCCATCTATATTTATGATAGTAGATATTGTATGGACAATAGCTGCTAAATAACTATATATTTACCTTTTCTCGTGCCTCTTTGACAACGTCGGCGAGGGTGGTCTTCTCCATTTCCTTCTCCATGGCGTCTTGAATATCCATGAGACGGTGGTCGAGGACATCGTGGATATGTCTGCCGACGGGGCAGGCGGGGTTTGGATTCTCATGGAAGCTGAAGAGGGACTGACCGCTGATGCTCTCTACGGCACGGAAGATGTCGGCGAGCGTGATGTCTGTGAGTTCCTTGGCGATATGTGCGCCGCCCTCGCGTCCGCGTACGACGGTGATGAGCCCCGCACGACGGAGCTGACCGAGGATGCGGCGGATGACGACGGGATGTACGCCGATGCTCCCCGCGAGCGATTCGCTCGTCGCTGGCTCGTGGTTGCCGAAGAGATCGACACAGATGAGGATGTGGACGGCGATGGTGAAGCGGCTTGAAATCTGCATATTGTACCCTCCATTGTTCGATATACGTATCATACAATGGAGGGAGGGGAAATGCAAGGAGCTTTCTAAGGAATCAGTGCTTCCCTAAGCCAAGTCCTCGGCAAAGCGGAGCTGACGCCGCACGTCGTTGAGCAGTTTGAAGTGGACGGCACGCCCCTCGTGCACGAGCCGCTCGACGGTGGGCGAGGTCCACAGGCTGTGGATGATGTCGCCGTTCTGCAGGGCGATGTCGCTTCCCATGTCACGCCGCCGCAGGACGAGGGCGGCGTACGCCGTGTTGACGTAGCCGATGCCGCCGCGCCGCATGTTGTACATCTTGACGGGGGTGAGGACGCAGCCGTGCAGGATGGGGAGGATGATGTTGCGCCGCCGTGCCATGAGACGGGCGGCGTTGCGCCGGATGAGGCGGAGTGCCTTGTCCTCACGCTCGGCGAGACAGGCGAGCACGTGCTCCGGTGTGGCGGCGAGCATCAGGCTGCTCCCGTGCGCGCAGATCACGGCAGTGCGTGTCATGTCCTCCTGCGCCGGAATGAGGGCGAGGATGTCCGCCGGAGCGGGCAGGCGCTGCATCAGGCATTCTCTTTTCGTACGATTCATAGTGGATCTCCTTTGTTTGGGGGAATCACGGCAAAACGCTGTGACTCCATGACTCCTGCCTGCCGCTGGCGAGGCGCACAGGCACGGGACACGATTCTGGATCTCCTGTTCCTTTCTGAATGCTATTATAGAGAAAATATGTTCGTATGTAAAGAAAATTTTGCGTGGAGGCTCTTCTTTTTTTTCGCCGCAGCAGGTATTTGGGTGTAAGCAGCTTACAGCGGACGAACAAAACGGAAAGGAGTGACATCTATGGCACGCAAAGAAGCAGCGAGCAAGCTCACGCTGAAGGTGATTACGGGGGTCGGCGCAGACGGCAAGAACCTCTATAAGAACCGCACGATTGCAGGGCTTGCGCCTGTGCTCACGGATGCGGATGCGCTCGCGGTCGGTCGCGGGTTCGCGAATCTGCAGAAGCATGGGCTCGATCAGGTGATGCGCACGGATACGGCTGTCCTGACGGACTGAGCCCCCGCGCGACAGACGATGTGAGGAACGCAGAAAGGAGGTACGACCATGTCGACGAAGAAACAGCTCCGCATGACGCTGGCACTCTCGACGGGCAAGAACCACACGGTCAGTCTGATGGATCCGAAGGATGATCTGACGAAGGCGGCGGTGGAGACCTGCCTGCAGGATGTCATCGCAAAGAAGGCGATCATGCTCGGCGAGGCATACCCTGTCTCCATTAAGGACATCAGTGTCCAGACGGTAGACAGCGCTCAACTTGCCTGAGTACTACACCTGTAGGGCATGATGAGGGACACTGGACGAAGCAAAACGTGTCGTCCGGTGTCCCTTTTCTGTGCTCTGTCGGTGCTTATATAGATCGAGAGATTCTATGGTATGGATAGGGCAGAATGTGAGACTGCATCCCGGCTTGCACTTTTCGCCTGTTTTTGGTAGAATCAATACGTTTCCTGCGGTTGTAGCTCAGATGGATAGAGCATCTGCCTCCTAAGCAGAGGGTCGCGCGTTCGACTCGCGCCAATCGCACCATACGGACAGAGACAAAGACTTCTCCTCGGGAGGAGTCTTTTTTACGTGTAAAAGCCCCTCGCACACGGTCGAGGGGCTTTCTGTCTATGGACGTGTTACTTCTTCCCGAATCCGAAGAGGGACTTTAGCTTGCTGCCGATGCCCTCTGCGGGTGATGCATCCGTGTCGGGCACGTCGTCGTAGAGGTCGGAGTTCACGACCTTCGCCGGGGGCGCGTCGTTGCGGCTCTCTGTGTCGTCGTCGCCGAGGGAGAAGCCCGCGCCGTAGTTCGGCGAGAATCCCGAGATGATGGGGATGCCGCAGTGCGGGCAGGCGGTGGCGGTGGAGGGGACGAATTTTTCACATTTTGGGCAGTACATCATGGACCTCGCTTTCGTCGGACGATTCCCTTCTACAGGATATATCGTCATTTGCGAGCAGTCGGATAATACCGATGAGCGAGAGGATACCGCAGAGTGTCCAGAGGAGGATGCTCGGAACGCCGATCATGCTGTCCGCTGCCGACTGGAGCGCGCCGGCCGTGACAGTGCTGCCCTCCATCAGGACAAGAGGGGCAAACGGCAGCGGTGTGATGAGGGGTGGGAGCAGTACGGCGAAGGGGAGGAACGCCTCATAGGGGGAATGTCCCAGCGTGCGCAGGCGCTGCCGTACGAGCGGCAGGAGGGGGAGTGGAAAGAGCACGAAGGGGAGGACAAAGAGGATGATGATGATCGTGGCAAGGATCCGCCCTGCCTCCGGAATCGCCGCGATAAGGATCATGAACACGCCGACCATGGACTGCAGGATGAGCTGTGCCGCCGGCGGGATGACAAGCCCCAGCACGAGGAGGAGGAGGAGGCTGCGGCGGATGAACGCCGTACGCGTCACCGTCCCCGCACAGGAGAAATATGCTGCGCGCGTGGGCGGCAGTACCTCCTCGATGGGGGGATCGCCCCAGCGGTTCGCCTCGGGCTTTCCCTTTTTGAGGAAGAGCCAGCCGAGCCAGCAGGCGAGCGGGACAAAGAGGAGGAAGAAGAGAAGCAGCGCGATGCCGATGCTCGCGGCGACGGCGGAGGCAAATGTCTCCGTCGTTCCGTTCCAGAAGGGAAAAGACGGCCCTATCATCTCGTTGAGGATGCCGATGAAGATACAGGCGGGCAGGAGCATGAGGAGGAGGACGGGGACGCAGAGGAGGAGAATGGGCGCCGCCCAGCCGCCGCCGTGTCCCAGATCGTGCAGACGCCGCACGACGGCGGGGATGGCGAGCGGCGGGATGAGCGCGTAGAGGAGGAGGTTGAGCCCGAGGAACGCCGCGATGTAGACGGTGAAGAAGACCTCTGCCGAATCACGGAAAAAGCCCACCGCAGCGGATGCGGTGAGCGGGAAGAGGAGATAGCAGAGCGCGAGCATGGCAAAGAAGACGCCGCCGCTGATGACGCCGAGCGTCAGGGCGAAGTCGCGCCGCGTGAGCCTGCCCGTGAGGGAAAAGAGTGCGTGATTCATACGATACTCAGCTGCGCGATACGCCGCTGTCATGCGACGTGTCGCTGTCTGTCTGCGCAGCATCTATTCCTGTGCTGTTTGTTGTATTTACGGCAGACGTACTGAATACGGGCATCTCACCCTCCGTGCTGAGCGGATCAGGGCCGTAGGAGTTCGGGCCCTCCGTGCCCTTCTTGAAAATGATGTAGAGGGCGAAGAAGAAGCTGACGACGGGGACGAAGCTCAGCAGGATGAAGAACGCCGAGAGATCGAGATCGTGCAGACGGCGGATCGCGAGGAGATAGCCCGAGATGATGAATGGCAGGTAGAGAATATAGGTCGCACTGAATGCGCCCATCATGGGGAGGCCATTCCCCATCTGTGCCGCTGCCGTGGTAAAGGCGATGACCATCAGCAGGATGTAAATCGCCGTCATGATAAGACCGAGGGCGAGGCAGCGCAGGATGTAGGGCTTGCGGTTGAGACGCCCCTCCCACGAGAAGAACATTTCCCGAATGGTATCGATTTGGAACATGATGATTCTCCTTTGCATGGATGAATGGAAAATAATTCCCAAGTATGCAGTCATTCTAGCATAGTCGCCTGTGATTTACAAGAAAAAGATATGACCTAGTATTAAAAACGAAAGAGAAAACAAAAGAGAGCACCGCATGTGCGCGGTACTCTCTTTGCCAGCAAGGCTTGATTTGACGGTGAGCGCATACCCCCCTACGCCGCACCGATCTCGCTCTCGTCGGAGACGGCGTTGCGTCCTTTTTCCTTGGAGCGGTAGAGGGCGCGGTCGGCGCGTGCGATGAGCCTGGGGAGGGAGTCGGATCCCCCGTGCCATGTGGAGACGCCAAAGCTGAGCGTGACGCCGCCCATGCGCTCCTCGAGGATGGCGCGCAGTCTCTCGCAGAATGCGGTCATCGCCTCGAGGTCGTAGTGCAGGCCGAGGAGGACGAACTCGTCGCCGCCGTAGCGGATGAAGATGTGGCGGCGGTCGATCTCGTCGTGGATGATGGCGGCGATGTCTTTGAGCACCTGATCGCCCGCGAGGTGCCCATGCGTGTCGTTGACCTCCTTGAAGTGGTCGATGTCAAAGAGGGCGAGGGAGAACCTAAACCCGCGCTCGTGCGCGAGGACGGAGAACCGCTCAAAGCCTGCGTCGAGCTGATGACGGTTGAACGCGCCGGTGAGAAAGTCGCGCTTGGCGGCGTCCTGCGATGCGGCGAGCTCCTGCGTGAGGCGCTCGTTCTGGTGTTCGAGTGCCGCCTCCTCCATCATCTGGGTGCGGATGAGGTGGAGGATGAGAGGCATTATGGCGTAGATGGAGAACACGGCCATGGAGAGTATCCCCGTGAAGAGATGGAACTCCCAGTGCAGCACGTCAAAGAGGGAGAGCGCGGCGAAGGCGATCAGGCCAAAGGCAGCGTAGCGGCACGCAGGGTGGTATGCCCAGTGGGAGCGGAGGAGTGCATGGATGAGGATGAGATCTGATGTAAAGAGCAGGATATTGTAGAACGGGAGCACGTTTTCGTATGCGTTTCGTCCGATGATCTCGGCGAGGGTCACCGCTGCGAAGATCCCGACGAAGATGTGCAGGATGTTCTTCACACGCGCGTGGTACTGCGGCGCGGCGATCTCGCGCGCGACGAGTGCCCAGCAGATCGGCAGCGCATAGATCATCGAGAGATGCAGCTCCCACCAGAGTGCGGGCATCCCGAAGATGCGCGGGAAGAGGGTGGTGTTGCCCGTCGTCCACAGGGCGAATGCGGCGAGGAAGGCGATGAGGTAGATGTGTGCACGGCGGTGCACGTCGTGCAGGGCGCGCCACGAGAGGTTGAGGCTGAGGAAAGCGATCATCGCGAGGGCGATGGAGAGTGCCGAGGTGTAAATCGCGTCGGCGAAGGAGATGTTCTTCATGAACTGCGCTGTCGTGTCGATCTCAAAGTCGTCGATGCTTCCACACCGCCTCATATCGGTCGAGTGCAGGAGGATGGTGAGCCGCCGTCCTGCCGCCTTGTTGTCGAGGGGGACATAGTGGATCGTGCGGCCGCGCGTTTCCGTGCGCCCCGACCAGTCGCCGTAGCGGTAGAGGAGGTCGTCGTCGAGGTAGACGGCGATATCCTGATTCGTTGTGGTAAAGAGCAGGTTGCTGTCCATGAACTGTGAGGAATACGGGATCTCCCACGAAAGATAGACCGACGATGCATCCGTGGGCAGCGGCGGCGGGACGGGATAGTCATAGGGCTGCCAGTCGAGCGCGTCAGCGTGGAAGTCGCGGAGCAACGGGGAGGTCGTGTCCGCGAGGGCATACGTGGGGGGGAGCTGACGGTCGGGGGGCGCTGCGAGGAGACGCCATGAGATGATGCAAATGGCGGCGAGCGCTACCGTACAGAGGAGTGCAGCAACATTGTCCTGCAGGAATGTGCGGAGTTTCGTCATGGGGGAGCACCTTCCTTTCGGAGGAGGAGGGACTTTCGTAGCAATTTGTGTGGATTTTCTAACAGTATAGCATATTTAGGCGATATAAAACAATAGGAAAGGCAATTCCAGCAGCATCAGTGATCCAAGTATACAGTGGAAGGGACACAAAAAAGGCGCTGCACGAAGGTTTTCGTTTCGCACAGCAGCCCTCTGATGCGCTGGTATCATCGGCGTTCGCCGCGTTCGGAGAGACACTGCGCCCATCCCAAAAGGGGGGGGCAGTTGATCGGTCAGCGATGGTTCTCCGGATTTGCATTCGCACAGATCGTGCAGCACTCTGTCTCGCCCTCGGTGGAGACGCTGTTGCGTCCCTTTTCCTTGGAGCAGTAGAGTGCACGGTCGGCACGCTCCATGAGACTGTGCATCGTGTCGCCCGCGCCGTGCCATGTGGAGACGCCGAAGCTCATCGTGATGCCGCCCATCGTCGCCTCGATCTCCGCGCGCAGCATTTCGCAGAACGTCGCCATCTGCATGAGGTCGTGGTGGAGGGAGAGGAGGTTGAACTCGTCGCCGCCGTAGCGGATGAAGATGTGGCGGCGGTCGATGTGTGCCTCCACGATCTCGGCGATGCCGCGCAGCGCTTGGTCCCCGCCGAGGTGACCGCGCGTGTCGTTGACCTCCTTAAAGTGGTCGATGTCGAAGATGGCGTAGGAGAAGGGGAAGCCGTTTTGTTCTGCGAGTTTAGCGAACCGCTCAAAGCTCGGCTCGAGCTGAAAGCGGTTGAACGCGCCTGTGAGGAAGTCGTGCTTTGCCTCGTCCTGTGTTATCTGCAGCTCCTGTGCGAGGACATAGTTTTCCCGTGCGAGCTGCGCATCCTGCATCATCTGCTCGCGGATGAGGAAGAAGACGAACGGGATGATGGCGTAGATCGAGAAGACGGTGGTCGAGAGCGTCGAGGTAAAGAGGTGGTACTCAAAGTGCAGCGCATCGATGCCGACGAAGATCATGAGGGAGATCGCCGCAATCACGCCGTAGCGGCACGCGGGATGCTTTACCCACGAGGAGCGCAGGAGGACGAAGATGGGGTAGAAGAAGGTGAGGCCGAGGATGGGGAAGAAGGCGAAGAGCATGTTTATATAGCCGCTTTGCCCGAAAATCTCCATCGTCGTAGCAATGGTGAAGAGTATGCCGTAGAGGCAGAGGATGATGCGCAGGGGGCGTGCGTAGCGTCGTGCGGTGATGTGCTCGGTGATCTTGAGGAAGAGCATCGGCATGAGGTAGAGCACGATGTAGTGCAGCTCCGTCCAGATCTGCGCTGTGGCGAAGAGGCGCGCAAAGAGAGAGGAGGTGCCCGTCGCCCACAGGATGAAGGTCAGGAGGAAGGCGATGAGGTAGATCTGCAGCCGTCGCCGATGTGAATACCCGCGCCAGATGAGATCCATGAGGAGGAAGACGATGAGCGAGGCGGCAATGGAGAGGCTCGCCATGTAGATGGCATCGGTGATACTGATCTTCCGGAAGAGCTCTATCTCGCTGCCGATGAAGAAGTAGTCAAAGCTGCCGAGCCACTCAGAATAGCGTGAGTGTAGAAGAAAAGTCACACGCTTTCCCGCAAGAGGTTCCTCGGCGTCAATGAAGTGGAGCGTGCGGCCGTAGGCGTCACCGGGACTCTCCCACGAACCGTGCACGTAGACCAGACGATCGTCGATGTAGGCGCAGAGATCCTGATTCGTCGTCGCCGCGAGGATGTGGTCGATGGAGATGGGGATATTCGGCGGGATCTCCCACGAGATGTAAACCACCTGTGCATCGGCCGTGGGGGGGCTTGGCGTTGTGTAGGGGCGCCAGTCGTGATCCGCTGCATGAAAGTGGATGATGTCGTTGTGGGAGAGATCCTTGTTGATGAGGGCGTACTCGGGGGTCAGGTTGGCGTACGGCACCGTGCCGAGCAGCTGCCACGCAAAGACCATCGCTCCGATGACGACGGCGAATGCGACTAGGCCGATGACATTGCTCAGCTTGTGCTGCAGGGATTCCTTCATATCACTCTGTCTCCTGCGTCAGTGATTCTGTAGAATTCATGGCATAAATATAGATGACATATTATAGCATAAAATATTCATATTGGATAGAAAAAAAGGATGAGAAATTATAGCTGTGCTGCGCCGCCTTCGTGCAACAGCCCCATGCTGCAAATCTGCAAAAAACTGCCGCACGCGGCAGTATGCCTGTGCAGCAGTAGGGTGGAGCGTTATGCGTGGAAGCCTGTGAGAGATGTCCGAAGCGTACCTGTTATGCGCGAATGTCTGAACCGCACGCGTTATGCGCGGAAGCCCGTGAGGTCGAGCGCGTCAAATCCCGCGAGGAGCGCTCTGACCTCGCGCTCGATCACGTCCGCGCCGCCCGCAGCGTCCGCCTCGATGTTGAGCGGCATGTTCGGGTCGTGGAGCGACATGCGCAGGAGCGCCCAGCCTCCCGGGAAGATGAGGCGCACGCCCTCGTAGGATGGGCTGGCGATGGGGAGTCCTCTATCCTTGGCGCGCTGCTCGAATGCGGCGAGGACGTCTTGTCCGTAGGCCTTGACGTCGTCCGTGCCCGTGATCTTGATGCGGATTTCGCGCTCCTCGGCGGGATGGCGCAGATCCTTGATGAGGTCGCCGAGCGTCTTACCCTCTGCGTGTGCCTTTGCCGCCGCAATGAGGAGTTTTACCGCGAGGTAGGCACCGTCGTCGAGGTAGTAGTTCTCGCTGAGTGCGCCGTGCCCCGAGGTCTCGATGGCGAGCGGGGAGACCTCGCCCGCCGTGTTGCGGCGGATGCACTCGTTGATGACGTTCTTGTAGCCGCGCATGTAGCGCAGGTGCTTTAGATGGAGGTGATCCTCAAGGAAGTCGTGCAGTCCGTCGGAGGTGACGGAGTCGGTGATGATGGTGGAGCCGGGGTAGTCGGGCGCGAGGATGGCGGCCATCATGGCGATGAGGGCGTTGCGGCTCACGTCCGTGCCGTCGGCGAGGACAGCGCTCATGCGGTCGACGTCGGTGTCAAAGATGAGGCCGAGGTCGGCATGGTTTTTCACCACGGCATCCTTGATGGCGCGCATGGCATCAGCGTTCTCGGGGTTCGGGATGTGGTTCGGGAAGTGCCCGTCCGGGTCGAGGAACTGGCTGCCCGTCGTGTCCGCGCCGAGCGGGGTGAGGATGCGTCCCGCGAAGAAGCCGCCCGCGCCGTTGCCCGCATCGACGACGATGTGCATGCCCGCGAGCGGTCGCTCCGCGCCGCCGAGTGCGTCACGGATTTTTTTGCGCAGGTGCTCACAGTAGCGGCCGATGAGGTCGAACTTCAATACATGGTCGAGTGTGCCGTGTGCTTCCTTTGCCTCTGCGGCGTAGGCGAGGATTTTCTGGATGTCCGCCTTGTCCGCGCCGCCCGCAGCGGTGAAGAATTTCAGTCCGTTGCGGTTGTACGGGAGGTGGCTCGCCGTAATCATGATCGAGCCGTCCGCTGCCGTGTCCTCAAAGATGGTCGCCATGAACATGGCGGGGGTGGAGGCGAGGACGCAGTCGATGCCGTGTGCGCCCGTGTGGGTGAGTCCCGTGAGGACGCTGTCCTTGATGGCGAGCGCGGAGATGCGCGAGTCGTGGCCGACGGCGATCTGCAGCTCTGCGGGGCTCTTGCCCGTTGTTTCGCTGAGGAAATGGACGAAGCCGGCGGCGATGCGGTTTGCCGCCTCGGGGGTGAGGGTGACGGGCTCATCGGGCACGCCGGGGATGGCGACGCCGCGGATGTCGCTGCCGTTCGCGAGTTTTTTGAAGTCGTCCTGTGTCATGGGCATAGGGATTCCTCCTTTGTGTATGATTGTGTGTTTGCGTGCTTCCCTTACTCCGCGCCGAAGAATTCCTCCTCGACGGCGATGCAGAGAGTGTGGTAGATGGGGAGGTGGTACTCTTGGATCTTGTACGTCTCCTCCTCGGGGGCTTTGATGACGATGTCGGCGAAGCCCGACACGCATTTGCCGCCCGATGCGCCCGTGAGGGCAATCGTGGTCATGCCGAGTGCCTTTGCCATGCGGAAGGCATAGAGGACGTTTTTCGAGTTGCCCGAGGTGGTGATGCCGAGGAGGACGTCGCCCGCGCGCCCGAGCCCGAGCACCTGCTGGGCAAAGGTGAGGTCGGGTGCCTGATCGTTCGCGAATGCAGTGCTGATTGCAAGCTGGGACGGGAGGGAGATGGCGGGGAGTGCGCCCTGCAGATGCCGCATGAAGTAGTCGACGGTCATGGGGTCGGCGGCGTCGCACGCCTCGTGGAGTTTTGCGAGGATGTCCTCGTCGAGGTGACGCGGCAGGAGGAAGCCCTTCATCAGCTCACCGACGATGTGCTCGGCATCTGCCGCAGAGCCGCCGTTGCCGCAGACAATGAGCTTGCCACCTGCGTGGTAGGAGGTGCAGAGTGCCTTGATGGCGGCGCGGATGTCCGTGCCGCAGGCCTCGAGTGCGGGATAGCGTGCGATGAGCGTGTCAACAGCGGCAAGGGTGGATGATTTCATGGTATTGTGCTCCTTTGTTGTATTTCTTTACGGTTGATGCGAGGGGGGGCAGAAATGTACCGTGTACATTGTATTCGCAGGGCGGATAAAGCAAACGCTGCTTCCTTAAGGAATCACTGATAAAATGAGGTCAGCCAGATTGGCGTAGATTTTTTGTCCGATTGAGGCAGCAAACCGGACGCATAGCGAGGGCTATGTGGAGGATTTGCTAACGAAAAGCGGGCGAAAAAGATGCGTCAAGATGGTTGTGCCGAATTTATCAGTAATTCCTTTATGCTCCGTTCCCTTCTATTATGGACGAAAATGCTGTCTTTTTCAAGGGAAAGGGGAGGGAAATGCGGCAGGTTGTCCAATGCGGGAGGCTTTGTCGTCGTGCTGGGGCGTTCAGCGTATAAAAAATCGCTGTGAGGAAGGAATGACGCGGGGTTAGATGGATTTTTCTGTGCGCAGTCCTGCTTTTTGATGTGTGAAATGCTCCATTTTGATACTATTGATCTTAATTTATAGTTATTTATAGTTATTTTATGGAATTTATTTGTATTGTTTTACTGATTTGCTTTTGTGTTTTTACAGGATGGGAAATCTCTCTGATGGGATTCTTGCGTAAGTGTATGGGCATAAGAAAAGGGACGCTGTACGAAGCCGGAGCTTCGTGCAGTGTCCCTCGTTTCTCTGTGTATCTCAGCGGTTACGATAGCGGTCGGCGATGGCACGCGGGCTGTCGCCTGCATCGAGTGCCGAGGTCGGCGGTGTGATGTCCATCGGCGCGGCACTTTGCGGTGCGCTGCCCTGCGGACGGATGTCCGTGATGGGCGGCTGCGGTGCGGCAGCACGCGGCTGCTCTGCACGCTGGTAGACGTTCTCCTCCTCTTTGCGGGAGCGGAAGCGGTTCCAGAGCCAGCGCAGCACCATGAAGGCGACGACGGCGATGGCGACGTTCACGAGGACGCCGAGGATGTCGGCGAGAAGGCCGCTGCCCATGCCGCCGAGAAGGCTCGCGAGGAGTCCGCCGAGCATCATGCCGCCCGCGAGGAGGCCGATGTTGCGCAGGGTATTCCCCCAGCCCGTGCTGCTCTTGGCGGTGTTCGCGGCGTTTGCCGCATTCGCTTTGCTATTTGCTGCGGGGGCGTTCTTTTCCAGCTGGTTCGCGTTCTTCGAGGGGGCGTAGCTGTTGCCGTTTCCCGAGACGGATTTGCCGCTGCTGCTCTGTCCCTCAGATGCCTTCGGTGCGGCCTTGGGCGTCGCCTTCGGTGAGATGCGCGCGCCGCCCTTGGCGGCCTCTGCCTGTGCGGTCAGGACGTGATCCACAGGCGTGGGGGCGATGAGGGGGACAGTGGCGACGCTCAGGGCGCCGACCATCGTCGCTGCGATGATTTTTTTCAGTTTCATTCGATTTCTCCTTTATATATCATTCGATACGGAGGATATCCTCCGGTATTCGCGCTTAGTGAGATATCTTACCACGCGATACCCCTCGCAGAACCCTCGTTATGCAAGCGGTCGGACACTTATCTGCCTAAATACCTGCGGATTCCAAACGCGCTTCGCTTGAACGGTTAAAATCCGCAGGGGGCAGAACGTGTCCTTTGGTCCGCTTGCTTCACTAGGGTTTGCTACGGGGCATCGCATGGCGGCGATGGCTTTTATTGTGAACTACTCCTGATAGGATTTCACATCCTCGGGGAAGGCGTAGATCTCGCCGACGGTGTCGAGCTCGCCCGAGAGGTAGCGGTCGATGTCGTCCACGTCGATGTAGAGCTTGCACTCGACGTCGAGGTAGCCCTGCTCGCGCCCGTCGGAGAGGTCGCGGATCGCCATGAGCTTTTCGCGGAGCTTCAGGAGGTCGCTGCGCGTCGCGTGCACGTCGAGACGCAGCTGGGGGACGCCGTATTCTTTGAGGACTTCGTCCATGGTCATACGCTGTGACATAGTGTTTTCCTTTCTCTACTTTGACTATTTGCCTTTTATCCTATCCGATGATGCTGAATTTTGGCTGAATGCTGCATCTGCACCGCTTTCCCGCCGTTTGCGCAGGGCATGGAGGGCGGTTTCGAGGGCGCGCTTTTCGTAGCGGCAGGTTTCGTAGTCGAGGTCGCCCGATGCGCGGAGCATCCGTGCGTCGAGGGTGCGGATCTCCGCCTCGATGCGCCGTATGGCGTCCGATGGCTCCTGTGCCATGCACATCCCTCCTTTGATAAGTATTCTAACAGTTTTGGCAGAAACTGTCTACATTCGTATTACAGTTGTGTTATAATATGACTGTTATGAATGTTGTTGGAGGCTGTTGCATATCCCCCTATCGGCTCACTGCGCTCGCCACTTCCCCCGTAAACGGGGGAAGCTAATATACCGTTATCCTAAGCCTTCCCCGTTATCACGGGGAAGGGGGACCGCGCAAGCGGTGGAAGGGGCACAAAGAAAGGGCTGTTGCACGAAATTTGCGACTTCATGCAACAGCCCCTTAAGGAGTTCCTTATGAAGAAGGACTTTTATGAAAATGTACGCGAGCATGCTCTTGCCCACGCACATACGCAGGATACGTGGCGGACGCGGTTCATTCTCGCGCGTACGGCGGTGTTCCCGCTGATGCTTGTCGCCCTGATCCACGGCTATGACCGCGGCTCGGTGGAGGAGCTGATGCTCGGCGGGTTTTTCCTCCTGCTCTTTACGGTGCTCGTGCTGCGGCATCGGCGGCTTGAACGGCGCCGCATCTTTACGCAGGCGTATCTCGGCGTGGTGGGGGAGTATCTCGCGCGCTTTGATGGGAGCTGGAAGAAGTCGCCGGTGGACGGCGCCGCCTATCTGCGCGAGAAGTGTCCGCCCGATCGGGATTTGCACATTTTCGGCGCGGCGTCGCTCTATCAGTATCTCTGCGCGGCGCATACGCGCATGGGACGCGACCGTCTCGCCGCTGCGCTTTCGGCGACGCCGCAGGATCTCACGCGGACGCGGCGGCGGCAGGCGGCGGTGACGGAGCTGCTCGCCCATCCGCTCCTCGCTCTGGAGCTGGAGGCGCGCGGGGCGCTCCTGCCCGATGCGCATGATACGCGTGCACTTGCCAAGGAGCTCGCGCAGCCGCTCAAGGGGTCGCTGAAGCTCATTTCCTGCATCGGCATCGTTCTTGCCAATGCCTGTGTCTGGTCACTGTTTTGGGCGATTTTCTTTGGCGGCAGCGGGGTGATTCCGATTGCGCTCTTTACGTTCAATCTCACGATGGCGATGGCGTTTTTCTCGCGGACGCAGCGCGAGCTGGCGCCGCTCGGCCGTATGGCGCGTGCGCTGCGGCTCTATGGGCGGATCTTTCGTGCGCTCGAGCGCGCCCCGCTGCGCAGCGCTGCGTTTCACGCGATTCTGTCGCCGCTCTTTGCGCCCGTGCGCGCGACCGTCGGGCTGAGCCGTCTGACGATCCTCGCCGACTGTGCGGCGATGCGGCGCAATTTCTTTTTCTTTATGCTGGCAAATGGGATTCTGCTCTGGGATTTTCACTGCATGGCGTATTTTTCCCACTGGCGCAAGGGGTACGGTGCGGCGGCGGCCGACTGGCTGAAGGTGTGGGCGGAGACGGAGGTGCTGCTCTCGCTCGCGCGCGTCGGACATACGCGTGAGGTGCATGTGTTCCCGCGCTTTGCGGAGGAGGGCGCGCCGCAGCTCGTGGCGGAGGACGCGACGCTGCTGCTCCTGACGGAGGAGACGGCGACGCCGAACGACGCGCAGCTCACGGCAGGGACGCTCGTCATCACGGGGTCGAATATGTCCGGCAAGACGACCTATATGCGTTGCCTCGGCGCGAATGCTGTCCTCGCGTATGCGGGTGCGCCGGTATGTGCGCGCTCCTTTACACTCACGCCGATGGCGGTCTATACGTCGATCCAGATCAGCGACGATCTCGCGGGCGGGATTTCGACGTTCTATGCGGAGCTCCTGCGCATCAAGAAGATGATGGTCTACAGCAAGCGCGGCAAGCCGATGCTGATCTTGATTGATGAGATTTTCCGCGGGACGAACTCTGCCGACCGCATTGTCGGTGCGCGCGAGGCGATCCGTCGCCTGACGCTGCCGCATGCGATTACGGTGGTGACGACGCACGACTTTGAGCTCTGCGATCTCGGGCGCGAGGGCATCCCCGTGACGAATGCGCATTTTGAGGAGCACTACGAGGGAGATACGATCCTCTTTGACTTCAAGATGCGCGCGGGGCGCTGCCACACGACGAACGCGCAGTATCTCCTGCGCATGGCGGGCATTATGGGGGAGTGAGGCGGAGATTTCCCTTGGCTTTGCGGACACGGTGACAGCGCGGCGGAAATCTGTTATAATGGGGGATACTTTCCTGCGATAAGAGAATGAAGGAATCGCTGATAAAACAGACCCTCGGATTGGCGCTGCATTTATCCGTGCTTCCTGAATGGCAGTGCGGGGGCTCCCTCCGCTGAAAGGATACAGAATGAACGAGCATGCTGCACGCCCCACTGCCACGGCAGGGGTCATGACTGCCGCCGCCGTGGTCTATGCGCTCGCGGCGATCTATCTGCCCATGCTGACCATGATGATGGGAATGCTCTGGCCCGTGTTTATCGCGCTCGTGACGGTGCGCGCGGGGCTGCGGTTCGGCGTGCTCGCGGCCGTGGCGGCACTCCTCCTCACGATGCTCTTTGCCACCCCTGTGGCGGGGGCGACGTTTGTCCTGTCCTTCGCACCGACGGGGCTTGCCCTCGGGCTGCTCCTGCGCCGTCAGGGCGGCACCCTGCGTGCACTCGTGGGCGGCACGCTCGCCTCTCTCCTCGGAAAGGTGGCGGCAGGCCTGCTCATCCTCCTGCTCTTCGGCATCAATCCGTTTGCGATGGATCCTGCCGTCATGCAGCAGGCGATGGATGAGACCCTCGGGATCTACCGCTCACTCGGCATGACCGAGGTGCAGATCGAGGAGACGCGCGCGGCAGCGAGCGAGGTGCTGGAGCTCTTCCTCCTGATGCTGCCTGCGCTCTTCGTGGGCAGTGCACTGATCGAGGTGGGCGTCTGCTATGCGGTCATGCGCAAGGTGCTGCACCGCATGGGTGTCGCCGTCACGGCGCTTCCGCCGTTTGCCCAGTGGCATCTGCCCGTCGTCTTCCCGTATCTCTTTGCCTTCTCCCTGATCGGCATTTACTGGGGCTCGACGCGCGAGATCGTACTGCTCTATCAGGTGGCACTCAACGGCTATGTGATCGCGTTCCTTGCGGGGCTCGTGCAGGGCGTTGCACTTCTGCATTTCCTGCTCCTGCGCTTCCATGTCTCCCCCTTTGTGCGCGCGCTCATCTACGTGTTCATTCTCGTCAACGGCGTGATGACACAGATCATCTCGTGGACAGGACTATTCGATATGGTCTACGACTATCGCAGACGTATTCGCGAACGGTAATAATACTGGCAGCTTATATCTATTGTATATGCGATGAAAATACATATTCGATATAGGGAAGCACTGATAAATTCAGCACTACCATCTTGACGCATCTTTTTTGCCCGCACTGTGTCGGCAAATCCTCCACATAGCCCTTGCTATGCGTCCGGTTTGCCTCCTTGTTCGGACGAAAAATCTACGCCAATCTGGCAGACTTCATTTTATCAGCGATTCCCTAGATAAATAACATAAAGAAGGTGATACTATGCCGCGGAACTTATCCGCGTGGGTCGATCTGACGATCCATCTGATCGTCATGCTTGCGCTTGCGCTCGTGACGTTCTGCTACAGCACATTTGTCGGTGCGGCGGCACTCCTCCTGTGGGCGGTGCTGGCCGCGTTTGCGTGGGAACGGTGTCGTGACAGAGAACGGCGATTTGAACGCTACTGTATGGGCATCATCCGTAATGTGAGCGAGGTTATGAACTACGCCGTGGATCGCCTCCCACAGGCGATCCTCCTCGTCAATCAGGAGGGGCATCTGGAGTGGTGCAATCACCAGCTCGGCGATGCACTCGGCGAGATGCCCGAGCCCGGCACGGCGGTTGCGGATTTCTGGCCGCATTTCAACATTGAATCCATCTGGGGGACGGAGGGAGAGCACCGCTTCTCCCACGCGGGACACTCCTATCGCGTCTATCACCGCATGGTTGCGGAATCGTACCACAGTGAGCCGCTGATTGCGCTCTATGTCGAGGACGAGACGGAGTATGCGGCGCTCGAGAAGCGCTACTACGGGAGCCGCACCGCCCTCCTCTACATTCAGATCGACAACTACGATGAGATCATGCAGGGACAGAGCGAGACGGAAAAGTCCATGCTCCTCCTCGCCGTCCACGAAAAGATCGACGGCTGGGTCGGTGGGCTTGGCGGCTTCCTGCGCAGCATCTCCGACGATGAGTACGTGGCGCTGCTGGACCGCAAGTCCCTCGATCATGCGATCGCGGAAAAGTTCGACATCCTCGATCAGGTGCGCAAGATCATCAACACGAAGGGCATGCCTGTGACGCTCTCCATCGGTCTTTCCCTCGCCGCCGAGCAGACCCTGCGGGAGCTCGGTGAGGAGGCAGAGGCAAAGCTCGACCTCGCCCTCGGGCGCGGCGGCGATCAGGTGGCGCTCGACATCAGCGGCAAGACGCAGTTCTTCGGCGGCAAGGCAAAGGCGATCGAGAAGCATACGCGCGTCAAGGCGCGCGTCGTGGCGCACGCACTGCGCGATATTATGGAGAACTCGGACGAGGTGTACGTCATGGGACACCACAACGAGGACTACGATGCGTTCGGTGCGGCAATGGGTGTCGCGTGCATGGCACGCTCCCTCGGAAAGAAGGTACACATTGTCCTCAGCGAGATGAATGAGGGCATTGACCGCATCGTGGATCTCGTACAGAAGGATGAAGCCTACGAGGGGCTGTTCCTCCGCCCCGGCGACATCACGGAGACGCCGTCGCTGTCCTCCCTGCTCGTCGTGGTGGACGCGCATATCCCGCACATCCTTGCCGATCCTGCCCTGCTCGAGCGCATTCCGAAGGTCGTCGTCATCGACCATCACCGCCGCAGCGAACATTTCATCAAGAACCCGCTGCTCGTCTACATCGAGACGGCGTCCAGCTCGGCGAGCGAGCTCGTGACGGAGATGCTCATGTACTTCGGCGATAACATCCGCCCGACGCGCCTCGATGCGACGGCGCTCTACTCGGGCGTCGTGGTGGATACGAAGAATTTCAACGTCGGTGCGGGCGTGCGCACCTTTGATGCGGCGGCATACCTGCGACGCGCCGGTGCCGATCCCGTACTCGTCCGCACGCTCTTCCAGAGCGACTACGAGACGACGGTATCGCTCGCACGGGCGAAGGCAAACGCCGTCTACTACCCGGGCGGGCTGATCGTGGGGAGTCTCCCCGATCTCCTGCCGAACGGGCAGATCATCGCCGCACAGGCGGCGGACGGCATGCTCCGCGTTGACGGCGTGCGCATGAGCATCTACGTGTTCCCGCTCGCGAGTGATGTGGTAGGCATCAGTGCACGCTCGTCGGGAGAGATGAATGTGCAGGTCATCATGGAGGCGTTCGGCGGCGGCGGACACGCCAATGTCGCAGGCGCACAGGTCAAGGGCGTCCCGTTGGATGAGGTGCGCGCACAGGTGGTAGAAAAAGCAAAGGCATATATAGAGGAGAGTGACCAACGTGAAAGTCATACTGCAGGCTGATGTAAAGAATATCGGAAAAAAGGGCGAGATCGTGGAGGTAGCGGACGGCTACGGACGTAATTTTCTCCTGCCGAGGAAGCTCGCACTGCCCGCGAATACGTCGAATGTGAACGTGGCAAAAGCACAGGCGGGCGCAAAGGCGCGCAAGAATGCGATGGAGGTCGACGAGGCAAAGCTCATGGCCGCGCAGATCGAAAAGGTCACGGTGGAGATCCCCGTACGCATCGGCGAGAACGGGCGGCTCTTTGGCGCGGTGACGGGAAAGGATGTCGCGGAGGCACTGAAGAAGCAGAACATCGATGTGGATCGCCGCAAGATCTCGATCAATGGAGAGGTGACGGGTGAGGGCGTCTATGAGGCCGTCGTCAAGGTACACCCGAACATCGCAACGACGATCAAGATTCATGTGCGCAAAGAGTAACCGCTGCGTGCTCTGCGCAAACACCTCGCTTTGCAAGTGATCGCGTACTCGTTCGCCTAAATACCGACACACTTCTGAAACGCGCTTCGCTTGAACGACAGAAGTGCGTCGGGGGCGAGTCGCACGCTTTACTCACTTGCTCCGCTAAGGTTTGCTTAGATGCACGCAAGCCTCCTATGGTGTAGATTTGCACGATTTTAGCTATGCTCGAATCCTTTTTCTACAGGATGGGCAGCGATGGATAGCGCAGATGTCCGGTTTGCCGCTCACAAAGCCTCCCCTGCCGCGGCGGGGGAGGTGCCGCCCAGCGGCGGAGGGGGCGCCTCGGACGACACATGAATCTTTCTCGTTTTGACATTCTGATCATAAGGTAATACAGTGGGCTGATGAGCATGTCTCATCAGCCCTTCTCAAAAGGAGGACTATGTCTTTTTTTAAGGATTTATTCGGCGGCAAGGACGCGGGAAAGGAGCATCCGAAGCTCTCACGGGACGCACAGATCGACGAGGAGATCGCGACGATCTTTCGCATGCTCGCCGATACGATGGGGACAGAGCGCCTAGTCATCCAGGCGGGAAAGATGAATGCAATGGCACTCATGCGCTCGGAGGATCGCCGTGAGCGCGTCCTCGCACTCATGCGCATCCTTGAGGAGGATCCGCTGCTCTCGCCCCCGCCCGCGGAGGCAGAGCTGCCCGAGATCCTCTCGCGCATGACGGAGCAGGTCGCGGGCATCCTCGCACGGCGCGATCTGGAGGATCGCATCGAGCGCAAGGTGAATGAAAAGCTCGAAAAGGATCACGAGGAGTATGTGGACGACATCCGCCGCCAGGTGATCTCGGAGGAAAGCCCCGGGGCAGAGTCTCCGCATGATAAGAAAAAGCGTGAGGCACTTGAGGCGTTGGAAAAGGTGCATCTCACACAATCCGTGATGGAGCTCCTGCGCCCGAAGACGTTCGATGAGATCGTCGGACAGGAGCGCGCCGTGCGCTCCCTCATGGCAAAGCTCTCCTCGCCCTACCCCCAGCATCTACTGCTCTACGGACCACCCGGCGTCGGCAAGACGACAGCGGCACGCCTCGTTCTCGAGGCGGCGAAGAAACGTGCGGTATCGCCCTTTGCAGAGACTGCACCTTTTGTCGAGACGGATGGAACAACACTGCGTTGGGATCCGCGCGACATGACGAACCCCCTGCTCGGCTCGGTGCATGACCCCATCTATCAGGGCGCGCAGAAGAACCTTGCCGACAGCGGCGTTCCCGAGCCAAAACCAGGGCTGGTGACCGATGCACACGGCGGCATCCTCTTCATCGACGAGATCGGTGAGATGGATGAGATGCTCCAGAACAAGCTGCTCAAAGTACTCGAGGACAAGCGTGCCTACTTTGAATCCGCGTACTATGACCCCGATGATAAGCGTGTCCCTCCGTACATCCGTAAACTCTTTGAGGAGGGCGCGCCGGCGGACTTCGTACTCATCGGGGCAACAACGCGCGAGCCGGATCACATCAACCCTGCCTTGCGCTCACGCTGCGCGGAGATCTACTTTGAGCCGCTGACACCGGCGCATATCCGCACGATTGTGGAGAATGCGGCACAGCGCCTCCACGTCGCGCTTGCCCCCGGTACAGCGGAACTCATCAGCACATACACCATTGAGGGGCGCAAGGCGATCAACATCCTCGCCGATGCCTACAGCCTCGCACTGAACCGCATGGATGATGCAGATGTGGAGCGCATTGTTTCACGTGAAACATTCATCGCGGAGGAAAAAGAACTCCTCGGCATGGAGCCTTTCTCCACATCAGATGATGGGAAGAAAACGGAAAATGTTTCACGTGAAACAGAGCCTCCGTGTATCCCTGTCACAAAGGAGGACATCTACGAGGTTGTGCAGGTGAGCCGCCTCTATCCTTTCGGTAAAAAGAAGGCCTCGGATACGCCTGCTGTGGGCAGAGTGTTCGGCCTCGGCGTAGCTGGCTTCCTCGGCTCGATCATCGAGATTGAGGCCGTCGCCTTCCCTGCGGCAGAAAAGGGAAAGGGGACCGTGCGCTTCAACGAGACGGCAGGCAGTATGGCAAAGGACTCCGTGTTCAATGCGGCGTCGGTCATGCGCCGCCTGACGGGACGTGACCTGCATGACTATGACCTCCATGTCAACATCATTGGCGGCGGCAACATCGACGGCCCGAGCGCGGGTGCGGCCATCCTGACGGCGATTGTCAGTGCCGTGACCGGTGCGGCAGTCCGGCAGGATGTGGCAGTCACGGGGGAAATCTCTCTGCAGGGGGAGATCCGCCCGGTGGGCGGTGTCTTTGAAAAGGCATACGGCGCACGACAGGCGGGGATCTCAACTCTCATCATCCCGTGGGAGAACAAGAAGGACATCCCCGAGGATCATCTGGGGCTGAAGATATACCGCCTCAAGAGTGCCGAGGAGGCCTTTGCCGTGCTGTTTGCCGATGAGAAGTGGAAAGAGAATGCAGAGCATGACGGAGGGGCGCGTTGAATTCCTCCCTCGTGTGGATGATGATACGAAAAGGAGTATGATATGCCGGAAGGACGTGTGCCGCCGCAGAGCATCGAGGCGGAACTTTCGGTGCTCGGTTCGATGATGCTAAAGCCTGCGGCGGTGTCGCAGGCTGTGGAGCTGCTCCATGCAGAGGACTTCTACCGTCAGGCACATCGTGCCGTTTTTGAGGCGATGGAGCTGCTCCTGCGCAACGGTGAGCCTGTGGATATCGTGACCGTGACCGAGTCTCTGAAAAAGTCAGGCCTGCTTGAGCAGGTAGGAGGAATCTCGTTCCTCGCCAATCTGACGAACACCGTGCCGAGCACGGCGAACCTCGCACACTATGCAAAGATCGTCAAGGAGAAGGCTGTCCTGCGCGCCCTGATTGACGCGAGCACGGAGATTGCGGGTGCAGCGTATGAGGCAAGCGAGGATATCGCCGAGCAGCTCGACGATGCAGAGCGCAAGATCCTCGCCATCGCAGGAGGACAGACGACGGGCGCGTTTATCTCTGCGAAGGAGGTCGTCTTTGATGCCGTGGATCGCGTGAGCGAGCTCGCCAAGGCAAAGGGCGGTATCACAGGGCTCTCGACGGGCCTCGCGACGCTCGACAGTGTGACGCGTGGTCTCCAGCCCTCAGACCTCATCATCGTTGCCGCACGTCCTGCCATGGGCAAGACGGCGTTCGTCCTGAATGTCGCCACACACGTCGCCCTGCAGGGCGGGACAGTCGCTTTCTTCTCTCTGGAGATGCCGCGCGAGCAGCTGATGCATCGTATCTTCTGTGCTGAGGGGCAGATCGACGCGACGCGCCTTGCCCGCGGTGAGCTCGATGATGAGGAGTGGGAGCGGCTCGTCAAGGTCGCTGACCGCATCATGAAGACAAAACTCTACTTCGATGATACGAGCAGTACGACGGTGCTTGACATCCGCACGCGCGCCCGCCGCCTTAAGGCGGAGCACGGGCTCGACCTCATCGCCATTGATTACCTCCAGCTCATCCAGGCGCCGGGGCGCGCGGAGAACCGCACGCTCGCCGTGGCAGAGATGACGCGCTCACTGAAGGTACTTGCCCGTGAGTTGAACGTTCCCATCATCGTTCTCTCGCAGCTCTCTCGTGCGACCGAGGGGCGTTCGGACAAACGCCCCATGCTTTCTGATCTGCGTGAGTCGGGATCGATCGAGCAGGACGCAGACATTGTCATGTTCCTGTATCGCGAAGATTATTACAATCAAGATACAGAGAATGCGAATATCACGGAACTGAGCATTGCAAAACACCGCAACGGAGCAACGGATACCGTGCGCATGTACTTCCAGAAGGAATACACGCGCTTCCGCGATCTCGCGCATGAGTAGCTTCTTGATTCTGCACAAATCCCACTTTCGTAAACCAATAAGGAGGGATGCGTTATGTTTTATAAGGTGCGTAGTGTAACTCCCTGTCCTGACTACGAGCTTCGTGTTTCCTTTGTCAACGGAGAAACAAAGTCCTACCGTGTAGCGCCACTTTTTCATAAATGGAAACCCTTCGAAGCGCTGCGTTCGACGAAAGGATTGTTTGATCAGGTGCAGGTCGATGCAGGCGGCTACGGGATCAGCTGGAATGATGATATTGACCTATCGTGCAACGAGCTTTACAATAACGGCATTCCCATGAAATAAAAATGTTTCACGTGAAACATTTTCCTCATTCCCCTCAAAAAAGAGGGGATTTTTTTTGCCGTTTGTGCTATGATAAAGGAGAAATAACGCGCACTGAGCGCATGGCAATGATGGGCAGGGGGAGGATGCGTTGTGTTAAAGAGTATTGCAGTCATGACGAGCGGGGGAGACAGCCCCGGAATGAACGCGGCAGCGCGTGCCGTTGCGCGCACAGCCCTCTATGAAGGCGTCCGTGTGTGGGGCATCAACGATGGCTATCAGGGGCTCCTGGACGAGGATATGTGGGAGCTTGAGTCCAAGGATGTGGGCGACATCATCCAGCGCGGCGGCACCTTCCTCGGGACGGCGCGCTGCAAGGAGTGGACGACGCCCGAGGGACGCCGCCGCGGACATGAGAATCTCATCGAGCGCGGCATCGAGGGGCTCTGCGTGATCGGCGGCGACGGCTCGCTGCGCGGCGCACAGCTGCTCGCGGAGGAGTTCGGCTTCCCCATCGTCGGCCTGCCGGGCACGATTGACAATGATGTCTGGGGCATGGACTACACGATCGGCTGCGACACGGCGGCGAATACGATCATCGACGCGATCAACAAGCTGCGCGATACAGCATCGGCGCATCGCCGCATTATCGTGCTCGAGGTCATGGGGCGCGGCTCCGGCTGGCTCGCTCTCGTCTCGGGCATCTCGGGCGGTGCGGAGTACATCCTCGTCCCTGAGGAGAAATTTGATCTCGCGGAGATCGTCAACGATCTCACCAACGCATACGAGCACGGTAAACGCTACATCCTCATCGTCGTCGCCGAGGGTGCGGCCAAGGGGCAGGACGTCTGCGACTACATCGCAAAACATACGGACATCGAGACGCGCGTTTCGGTGCTCGGCCATATCCAGCGCGGCGGCTCACCGACGGTCATTGACCGCGTACGCGCCAGCCAGCTCGGCGAGCAGGCGGCACTCGCACTCATCTCGGGGCTCTCTGGCATTGTGTTCGGCTACCACAAGGGACACGTCGTCTCCGTCAACCTCTACGACGCCGTCAACAATAAGAAAGCACTCGATCCCGAGTACCTGCACCTCGCAAAGGTACTTTTCTAGAACATCCACCACAGCACCCGTAGAAAGGATGATCCCGTGGCAAAGATCATTGCGGTTGCCAGTCAAAAGGGCGGCGTCGGCAAAACGACGACGGCGGTCAATCTCGCCGCCACCGTCGCGCGTGCCAAACGACGCGTCCTGCTCATCGACATCGATCCGCAGGGGAATGCGACCAGTGCCTTTGGCATCGACAAGAGTACCCTCCCCGCGACGACCTATCGCGTCCTGATCGACGGAAAGCACATGCGCGAGGTCATCATCGAGTCGGACTACCTCGTCGACGTCGTTCCCGCCAATGTGGAACTCGCGGGCGCAGAGGTGGAACTGGCGTCGCTGGAACATCGTGAGACACGCTTGCGCAAGGCGATCGCCGAGGTGCTGACCGACTACGACTACATCTTTATCGACTGCCCGCCCTCCCTCGGCTTTCTGACACTGAATGCACTGACGGCGGCACACGCCGTCCTCATTCCCATCCAGTGCGAGTTCTTTGCCCTTGAGGGCGTGGCGCAGCTGATGAAAACCATCAGCCTCGTCAAGGAGCGCGCCAATCCGAAGCTGCGTGTCCAGGGCGTCGTGATGACGATGTACGACTCACGGACGCGCATCGCGGGACAGGTCGTCGACGAGGTGCGCGGCGTCTTTGGCGACGCACTCTATCAGACGATGATCCCGCGCAACGTCCGACTCTCGGAGGCACCCTCCTTCGGGCAGCCGATCACCTCGTACGACATCACATCGCGCGGGGCGGAGATGTATATTGCACTCGCGAGGGAGGTCATACGGCGTGAAGAAGGCTAAAACAGGCGGCCTCGGACGTGGGCTCGGCGCACTCGGACTCGGAAAAGACGCGCTCGCCCTGCCGACCGACACGCCACCGGAGGAAAAGACAGAGACCGCTGCAGCCCCCGCGGGCATCCCGGCGGAGCTCTCCATTGACGTGATCCAGCCCAACCGCTTTCAGCCGCGCCGTGAGTTCGACGAGGCAGCACTGGAGGAGCTGCGCGAGTCCATTGCGCAGCACGGCATCCTCCAGCCCGTTACCGTTCGCGACATCGGCGCGGGCAAGTACGAGCTCATCGCGGGCGAGCGGCGTCTGCGTGCTGCCAAGATGGCAGGCCTCACGACCGTTCCTGCGATTTTCCGCACGGCGAACGACGCGGAAATGGCAGAGATGGCACTCATCGAGAACCTCCAGCGCGAGGATCTCAACCCGATCGAGGAGGCTCACGCCTATCAGCGGCTCCTCACCGAGTTCAAACTCTCACAGGAACAGCTCGCGCGCCGCGTTGCGCGCAGCCGCTCGGCGATCGCGAACAGCGTCCGTCTCCTGCGCCTCGCGAAAGAGGTACAGGCGTTCATCGCAAACGGCGTTCTCACCATGGGACAGGCACGTCCGCTTCTCGCACTCGAGACCGCTGCGCTGCAGCGGGAGGCGGCAGAGTACATCCAGGAGCACGAGCTCTCGGCGCGCGGCGTCGAGGCACTCGTCAAACGCCTGGCGAAGGATCCGAACGCACTCAAAAAATCAGCGCCGCCAAAGCCAGAGAAAAAGCCGAACCTCTTCGTCCGTGAGGCAGAGGAGCGCCTGACGCGCAGCCTCGGCACGAAGGTACGCATCCAGACGGGGCGCGAGGAGGGGAAGGGGCGGCTCGAAATCAGCTACTTCTCCGCCGAGGATCTGGAGCGCCTGCTGTCGCTCCTGACCACATCGGCAGATGGCGCAGCAAAGGAGGACAAGCGTGCGGCACTGCGCGCATTCTCCACGCAGAAATTCACCGTATAGGATGTGCGGCGTGCCGTCTGCCGCCCTCTGCGGCACATCCGCCTCCGCCCCATGGGGGACGGAGGAAAGAAGGGAAGAGAGAACTTGTTTTTTAGTAATCTAGTGAAGTCGATCGAAGCACATGATGCAGCCCTCCTGCTCACCGCGTTGCTCCTGATCTTCGTCCTGCTCATCCTCGTCATCTACGTCATGGTACGGCTCTCGACGATGAGCAGCCGCTACCGCGCGATGATGCGCGGCTCGAGCAAGGACGATCTTGAGGGAATGCTGATCCAGCACGTGCGCACGGTGGAGGAGGTCGCGGCAACGAACGCACGCATCCTCGAGGAGAACGAACTGATCCGACAGTTCATCCGCCAGTCGCTCGTGCGCGTCGCCTCCGTGCGGTTCCGCGCCTTTGAGGACATGGGGGGCGACCTCAGCTATGCCGTCGCCCTGCTCGATGCGAACAACGACGGCGTGATCTTCTCCAGCATCTTTGCCCGCGAGGACTCGCGCAGCTACATCAAACCGATCAAAAACGGATCGTCGGACTACCCGCTGAGCGACGAGGAAAAGGACGTACTGAAGGAAGCCATGGCAAAACCGCTGCCCATCCAGTACTGAGAAGATATCGACGGACATAAACCTGCTGTGTCACAGCAGGTTTTCATATTCTTTAAGGAATCGCTGATAAAATGAAGTCCGTCAGATTGGCGTAGATTTTTTCGTCCGATTGAGGAGGCAAACCGGACGCATAGCGGAGGCTATGTGGAGGATTTGCCGACAAAAAGCGGGCAAAAAAGATGCGCTAAGATGGCGGTGCTGAATTTATCAGTGCTTCCTTAAGTAGGATAGGGAAATAGGGATCGGACAGGAACATCTCGATGGGAAGAGGGGGACGGATGAGCGAAGAACAATCACGCTATAAACTGCAGCTGGTGGATCGGGAAACGGACACGACGCACACCGTGCGCCTCTCGCTGCGTGCCCTGCGCCTGCTCGCCGTGGGCGTGGGCGCGGGGGCGGCACTCGTCGCCGTCGGCTCGATTTTCTCCATCTACACCCTCACGCATGCCTACCTCCACGAGGAGGAGACGGCACAGCTGCGCGAGGCGAACCGCATCCAGCAGGAGCAGATCCTCCAGATCGCCAAAAAGACCTCCGCGCTCGGACAGGAGGTCGATGATCTCCAGCGCACGGAGGACGGACTGCGTGCACTCGTCGGCGCACCGCCGGCGGAGGCGGACAGCGCAGCACCGGCAGGGGAGGCCGCGCCGGCACCGACGGGCGGCGCACCGCACGCACTCACCACCGATGAGGTCGGAGAGGCACTCACGATGCTCGAGGAACGCATCGCAGCACGCCGCAGCTCCCTTGGACAGCTCGCCGTCACGATGCAGAAGGACGTGCCGGGGGCATCCTCCTTCCTGGGTGACGATACACCCGTCACCACCCCGACGGGCTGGCCGACGGACGGCTTCATCAGCTCGGGCTACGGACTGCGCTGGAACGGCGCAGAGTTCCATCAGGGCATCGACATCGCCGCCGAGATGGGAACACCCATCGTTGCGACGGCGGACGGCGTCGTGACCCTCGCAGGCTGGAACGCAGGCGGCTACGGCAACATGGTCGACATCGACCACGGGAGCGGTGTCTCGACACGCTACGGGCACGCCTCGGCGGTCGTGGTGACCGCAGGACAGCGCGTGCGGCGCGGACAGATCATCGCCTACGTCGGCTCGACAGGGCACTCCACGGGGCCGCATCTGCACTACGAGGTGCGCCTCAGCGGACAGCCCGTCAACCCATCCTCGTATTTATAAAGGCACACGGGATCCATCCGTGCTTTCGCAAGAAAAAGGAGACACTATGAAATCCATCACCTGCCTGCTCGCCGCAGGAATCCTCCTCCTCCCCACCAGCGGGATGGCTGCTGAACAGGAGGCAGAGATCCACGCCGTCATGGCGGCGGAGGAAAGTCACACAGAGAACGCCGCTGTCCCCGCAAAAGAAGATGGCGGGGCATCTGTCGCCGCGCGTGCGGAGACGTCAGAGGAAAAGGACGATGCGACGCACGACGATGCACTCGACAAGGAGATGGATGCGGTCGGTGATGGCGACAGCCATGCTGACGCAGCAGGGAAATCGGATACGGATAATGCGCGGGAGACGAAGCCTGCGGCGAACGCTGATGCGCCTGCTGCGGCAGACACCACGACGGATGCGGATACTGCCCCCGGAACCATCGGCTTTATCACGGAGCTGCCGGAAGACGAGACCAATGCATCGGTGAACAAGCCGCGCATGACGGATGCGGCAGATACTGCGGCGCATCGGGGTACAGAGCATTCCGCTGCCGCACCAGCGGATGGAAAGACGGCAGAGAAGGCGGACAAGGCGGCCGGGCAGAAGCATACCGCAGGCAAGACGGCGGACAGCAAACACGCGGCGGATAAAGCCGCCGTCGCCGCAGCCGCAGCGGCAAAGCGCGAGGCCTACGGCAAAGAGACGGCGATCGAGCCCGTCACGCTGAAGGACGGCGACTGGGTCTTCATCGAGGGCGACGAGCGGCGCGGCTGGTTCTTTGACCGCAGCCACATGAAGCGCAACGCCGACGGCTCCATCTCCTACTGGCAGCTCATCCTCTACAACAACCTCGGTCGGGCGCAGTTCGCCGAGGCGATGAAGAATGCGGACTACGAGCACCTTGGCTACACCATGCAGCGGCGCGTGCTCAGCCCGAAAAAGGACGCCATCAGCACCTACGAGATCCTCGCCTACGACGGGAATAGCGCACTCATCACGGAGAGCAGCCGCGAGGGGCACCGCGCCGTGATCCGCGCGAACACCATGACGGAGAAAGAGCGCGACGCCGTCCGGCAGGAACTGCGCCGAAAGAAATAACAGCGAGGGACGCATCTCCCCTGTGCATCATCACCGATGCTGGGAGGGTTGCGCCCCTTTTTGAGCGCATCAACCGGAGAGACAGCACTTATCAGCCACGTATAAATCGCGAAAAAACTATAATAAACCGATATAATTATTGTGTATGTTGAGAATAGTTTTCGTATATTGACAGTCCTTTTTCGCTCTGTTAAACTGTTGTTAAATACATAGGTATAGGGAGTTACTGACGGGTTCAGCATCGTCGTCTGAGTACATCTTTTTTGTCCATATTTCGGCGGAAATTCATCCGCAGAGCACGCGGGGCTCTGTGTTCGGTTTTCCACCTTGATCGGATGAAAAAGATGCGGCAAGATCGTTGTGCCGAATCTATCCGTGCTTCCTTGGGTGCAGGTCTTTGGCATGGTATCGGTTTCCCGTAGAAATAGGAGGCATAATGTGAACAAAAGGGAGAGCTTGTGGGAGGCATATCTCGCAAAAGGCTTCAGCCGGCGGAATTTCCTCAAGGGCTGCGTGACCCTCACGTCGCTCATGGGGCTGAGCACAGACAACCTCACGAAGGTCGTCGAGGCCGCCGAGGCGAAGCCGCTGCCGGTCGTTATCTGGCTGCATGGGCATGAGTGCACGGGCTGTGATGAGTCGTTCATCCGCTCGGGCGCACCGCTCGCCTCGGATCTCGTGCTGAACGAGATCGCGCTCGAGTACAGCCATCTCCTCTGCGCCGGCGAGGGTGAGGCCTTCGAGGCACACCTTGAGGAGACCGTCAAAAAGTATCATGGCGAGTACATTCTCGCCGTCGAGGGCGCAGTTCCCGTCGGGGAGCACGCCTACACCTGCATGTCGGGCGGCCACTCGTTCGAGCACACGCTGAAGCACGTCGCGGAGGGGGCAAAGGCGGTCATCGCCTACGGCACGTGCGCGACGGCAGGCGGCATCCAGTCTGCTGCGCCGAACCCGACGGAGTCCCAGGGCATCCGCTCCCTCATCGGAGCAAAGCCCTATATCGCTGTGCCCGGCTGCCCGCCGATCCCCGAGGTCATGACGGGCGTCATCATGCACGTCGCCCTCTTTGGCACGCTGCCGCCGCTCGACGCGGAGGGACGTCCGCGCCAGTTCTACGGCAACCGCATTCACGACACCTGCTATCGCCGTCCGTTCTTCGATGCGGGCATGTTTGCCGACCGTTACGACGACGCGGGCGCCAAGGGCGGCTGGTGTCTCTATAAGCTCGGCTGCCGCGGCCCCGAGACGTACAACTCCTGCGGCAATCTGCGCTGGTATCAGGGCATGTCGTATCCCATCCAGTCGGGCGCACCCTGTATTGGCTGCAGCAACGCGAACTTCTGGGATCAGGCGCCGTTCTCGAAGCGTCTGCCGGAGTACAATGGCATCGATGTCGACATGGTCGGCGCAGGCCTTGCCGTCGCAACGGCAGTCGGTGTTGCGGCCCATGCAGGCGCGAGCCTTGTACAGAAGAAATGCCATGAGAAGCAGCTCGAAAAAGAGGGAAAGCAGGTGCATGAATGAAACACGTCGTTGTAGACCCGATCACCCGTATTGAGGGACATCTGCGCGTTGAGCTGCAGGTGGACGAGGCGTCGGGCAAGGTCACCGATGCCATCTCCTCCGGCACGGCATGGCGCGGCCTTGAGCTCGTCATGAACGACCGCGATCCGCGCGATGCATGGGCATACATTCAGCGCATCTGCGGCGTCTGCACGTCCTCTCATGCGCTCGGCTGTCTGCGTGCCGTCGAGGACGCATTCGGCATCACGATTCCGAAGAACGCACACTACATCCGCAACATCATCGCGGCGTGCCTCGGACATCAGGATCACATCATCCATTTCTACCACCTCCACGCACTCGACTGGGTCAGCCCGCTCGAGGCACTGAAGGCGGATCCGGCGGCGACGGCAGCGCTCCAGAACACGGTGCTCCAGACCTATCGCCTCCCCTTCCGTGGGCCGGCGGCATTCGACACGGATGCCTACCCGCATGACTTCCCGATCGCATCGCCGGACTACTACGCCGCGATCAAGGCAAAGGTGCAGAAGATCGTCGACAGCGGACAGCTCGGCATCTTCTCCGCGCAGTGGTGGGATCATCCGGACTATCAGCTCCTCCCGCCCGAGGTGCATCTCATGGCGATCTCGCACTACCTCGAGATGCTCGACAAGCAGAAGGATCTCGTTGTCCCGCACGTCGTCTTCGGCGGCAAGAACCCGCATCCGCACTATGTGCTCGGCGGCATGCCCTGCTCCATCTCGATGGAGGACGGCAACGCGCCGATCAACGCTGCGCGCCTCGCGATCGTCGACCGCTCGATCAATCAGGCACGCCACATGATGAACGACTACTATCTTCCCGACGTGCTCGCAGCGGGACATCTCTACGTCCAGAAGGGCTACACCTCGGGCGGCGGCCTCGCGAAAAAGCGCGTGCTCGGCTTCGGTATGTTCCCCGAGGAGCCGTTCTCGGGCGCGGCGAACGGCGATTTCTTCAAGAACCTCCTCGTGCGCTGCAACGGCGTCGTCGAGGACTTCGCTTCGGGCGTCATGAATGCGAAGGTCTACGACTTCACGGAGAAGGATCTCACCGACACCGACGGGGTCGCAGAGAGCGTCGAGCACGGCTGGTACGAGTACAAGGGCGGCGACGACAAGGCGCTCCATCCGTGGGAGGGTGAGACGACCCCGCACTACACGGAGCCGAAGGAAGGCACGAAGACCGAGTGGAAGGCGCTCAACGAGCAGGGCAAGTACTCCTGGCTCAAGACACCGAAATGGCGCGGCAAGCTCTGCGAGGTCGGACCGCTGGCACGCTACATCGTTCTCTACACGAAGGCGAAGCAGGGGCTCCTCGGCGATCTGACGTGGGCAGAGCAGATGATCGTCGATCAGATCGACGCCGTGACGAAGGTCCTGAACGTCCCCGTCGAGGCATGGCTGCCCTCCACGGTCGGCCGTACGGCGGCGCGTGCACTCGATGCACAGCTGCAGGCGGAGATCAGCAAGTATTTCTTCGACAAGCTCGTCGCGAACATCAAGAGCGGCGACACGAAGGTCGTGAATACGGAGAAGTGGGAGCCCTCGACCTGGCCGAAAGAAGCAAAGGGCGTCGGCCTCTACGAGGCACCGCGCGGCGCGCTCAGTCACTGGGTTGTCATCAAGGACGGCAAGGTCGCGAACTATCAGGCGGTCGTCCCGACGACGTGGAACGCCTGCCCGCGCGACGATGCGGCAGGACACGGTGCCTACGAGATGTCGATGATGGATACACCGGTCAAGGTCGCGGACAAGCCGCTCGAGATCGTCAAGGCGGTTCGCTCGTTCGACCCGTGTATGGCGTGCTCAACCCACCTCTTCAATGCGAAGGGGGAGAAGATCCGCGTCGTGACGACCGATCCATACGCGGGCGTCACCGTGGACGAATAAGGGGGCGAACCGCATGAAACAAGAAGTACGCAAGGAGTACTATCTCTTTAGTCCCTTTCTGCGCATCTTCCACTGGCTGATGGTCATTGCGATCATTGTGCTCTTCATTACGGGCTTCCTCATCACGAAGCCGCCTGCGATGCTCTATGCGGAGCCGGATGCGTCGCCGCTCCTGATGAATGTGACGCGCAACGTTCACTTCATCGCGGCATTCGCGTTCTGTGCGGGCTTCATCGGGCGCGTCTACGGCTTTATCATCAACCGTGGCGACCGCCTTTTCCCGCATTTCTGGGAGAAGCAGTACTACACGGACACGATGGAAGTGGCGCAGCACTATATGCTGATCAAGGCGACGCACAAGCCGTTTCTGCGCAATCCGCTCGCACGCGGATCGTACGCAGGGCTCTACGTGCTCGTGGCGATTGAGGTGCTGACGGGCTTTGCCATGTACTACATGACGGAGCCGTCTGCGATCGGCGGGACGCTCTTTGGCTGGGTGAACCGCGTGCTCGGCGGCGAGATGATCTCGCACTATGTCCATCACTATGCGGCATGGGCGATCATTCTCTTTGCCATTGGCCATTTCTACATGGTCATTCGCGCCGAGTTCATGGAGGGCGAGGCAGAGGTCTCGAGTATGTTCGCAGGCTCGAAGCTCCTGCGCCATACCCCGGCGGATGCTAGCGACGTGGAGTAATGCAGTGTGCGTGCAGGCACCTCGTTGATTCGCCTCCCCCGTCGCTACGGGGGAGGTGGCGCGCTTGCGCGTCGGTGGGGGCGCTTTGAGCAATCAGGCACCTCTGACACGATGCGAGGTTCTGTTACGCAAGCAATATGCTTTTGTTCGTAGATAAAGGAGTTTTCTATGTGTAAAGAATGCGGCTGCGGGCTCGCAGAGAGCACGACGCATCTGCAGTTTTTTGTGAAGGGCTACACCGAGGAGAATGCTGCCGCGGTGGAGAAGGCACTTCTGGGGCTGCCCGGCGTCCTCTACGTGCACATCCACACGCACGACGGGGAGACGACCGTGGACTATGACCCGGCAAAGACGAAGATGACGGAGCTCATCAGTAAATTTGCCGCGCATGGGCTTTCGGCGGAGCTCTAAGATGCACGAAATGGCGATTGCCGAGGGCATTTTGGATATTGCCCTGGACTACGCACAGAAAAATGGCGCAGCGCGCATCGAGCGCATCGGCCTCCTGCTCGGCGAATTGTCGGGCGTGGAGACCGATGCGCTTTCGCTGTGTTTTTCCTCCCTTACGGCAGATACGATCGCGGCAGATGCCGTGCTCACGTGGGAGCGCGTCCCCCTCACGGGGCGCTGTCACGACTGCGGCAGGGAGCAGCACATCCGTCCGCAGGACTACCTCTGCCCCCATTGTGGCGGCGGAATGGAGATCATCGGCGGCCGCGAGATGCGCGTGGATTATATAGAGATGGAATAGAGCGATGAAAGTAGTTGTAAAAGCGGACATTCTGGGGCGCAACGATGCGGCGGCGGCGGAGAACGCGGCACTCTTTGCGCAGCATGGGATCTATGCGCTGAATCTGCTCGGCTCGCCGGGCGCGGGCAAGACGTCGCTCCTCGAGCGAACGCTGCAGGAGCTCGCGGGTGATCTGCGCGTGGCGGTCGTGGAGGGAGATCTCTTTACGACGAAGGATGCGGCACGCATCGAGCGCTGCGGCGCGCCCGTCGTGCAGATCAATACGAGCGGCGGCTGTCATCTCGACGCGGCGATGGTCGCGGCGGCACTCGAGCGTCTCGATCTCGATGCGCTCGATCTCCTCGTGATCGAGAACGTCGGCAATCTCGTCTGCCCTGCTGAGTTCGCGCTCGGCGAGGATGAGAAGGCGGTCGTTCTGAGCATCACGGAGGGCGACGACAAGCCGCTGAAGTATCCACTGATCTTTAAGGAGTCGGCGGCGGCCGTGCTCAGCAAGGTGGATATTCTCCCGTATACAAATTTCGATATGTCGTCGGCACGTGCGGACATCACGGCGCTGCATCCCGGGATCGCACTCTTTCCTGTCTCCTGTCAGACGGGCGAGGGACTCGCGGACTGGTATGCGTGGCTGCGTGCGCAGGTGGCGGCAAAGATGGCGGGGAAGGAGGTGCGCTGATGGAGGAGTCGATTGTGCCCGTTGCGCCTGTGACGGTGCTCGGCATCGGCAATATCATTCTGCGCGACGAGGGGTTCGGCGTGCGTGCGATGGAGTATCTGGAGCAGCACTGGGCGTTCTCCGAGGATGAGGTGCGCCTGCTCGACGGCGGAACGCTCGGTCCTGAGCTGCTGCACTTCGTCACGGGGACGCAGCATCTGCTGATCCTCGACGCGGTCTCGGGGGACGGTGCGCCGGGGACGGTGTACCGCTTTGAGGATGATGCGATCATGGCGCATTTTCAGGAAAAGGTCTCGTCGCATGAGATTGGCATACAGGATGTGCTCGCGTGGCTGACGGTGACGGATCGGGCGATCCCGAACGTGGTCGTGCTTGGGATGCAGCCCTACGATCTGTCGGCGGGGCTGACGCTGAGCAGTGCGATGGAGGCGGCGCTGCCCGCGTTCGCCCAGCGTGCGGCAGAGGAGCTGCGTGCGTGGGGCGTTCGGCTCGTGCCGCGCGCCGCAGCGCATGCCTGAGATGGCGGACGCGGCACGCTTTGCAGTACATACGGAGGGGGGCGCCGCCGAGCGGCGCGCCTTTCGTGTCTCAGGGATTGTGCAGGGGGTGGGCTACCGTCCCTTCGTCTATCGTCTCGCCGAGGCATACGCGCTCGGCGGCTGGGTGCTGAACGACAGCGCGGGGGTCGGCATTGAGGCGGAGGGGACGGCGGCCGCACTCGACGCCTTTGCCGCAGCCCTCGCAGACGATGCCCCGCGTGCGGCGCTGGTGACGGCGGTGACGTGGCAGGCGATCACGCCCTGCGGGGAGCGGACGTTCCGCATCCTGCCGAGCCCTGCGGGGACGCGGGCGGCGACGCTCGTCTCGCCCGATCTCGGCATCTGTGCGGACTGTCGGCGCGAGATCCTGTCGGCAGGGGATCGGCGGTACGGCTATGCCTTTACAAACTGTACGAACTGCGGTCCGCGCTACTCGATCATCCGCGGCGTTCCGTACGACCGCCCGCTGACCTCGATGGCGGTGTTTCCGATGTGTCCCGCCTGTCAGCGCGAGTACGACGATCCGCGCGATCGCCGCTTTCACGCACAGCCGAATGCGTGTGCCGTGTGCGGCCCCGCCTACCGCCTTCTCGTCGATGGCGCGGCGCAGGCGGGGGATCCGCTCGCGGCGGCGCGGCGGGTGGTGGCGGAGGGCGGTATCCTCGCCGTCAAGGGCATCGGCGGCTATCATCTCGCCTGTGATGCACGCAGTGAGGCAGCGGTCGCACGTCTGCGCCGCCGGAAGTACCGCGAGGCGAAGGCACTCGCGGTGATGGCGGGGAGCTGCGCGGCGGTACGCGCGCTCTGTCTCCTGTCGGCGGAGGAGGAGCGTCTCCTCACGTCTCCTGCGGCGCCGATTGTGCTCCTCGCACGACGCGCGGATGCGGCTCGTCCTGCGGCAGAGAGCGTCGCGCCCGGGAATGCGTACCTCGGTGTCATGCTGCCGTATGCACCCGTGCATCTCCTCCTGCTCGGGGCGGATGATCTCTGGGTGATGACGAGCGCGAATCTCAGCGGCGAGCCGATTCTCTATCGGGATGCAGAGGCGGAGGCGGGGCTGGCGGGGATCGCGGATGCGATTCTCGTGCATAGCCGTGAGATCGTGCACCGCGTGGACGACTCCGTCGTGCGCATCGGGGCGGGCGGGCAGCAGATCCTGCGCCGCAGCCGCGGCTATGCACCCGCGCCGCTCGCCCTGCCCTTTGCGGATGGGCAGAGCGTCCTCGCAGGTGGTGCGGAGCTGAAGAATACGTTCTGTCTGACACGCGGCGGGGAGGCGTTCCTCAGTGAGCACATCGGCGATCTGACAAATGCGGCGGTGCTCGCGTCCTACGCGGAGACGATGGCGCAGTATGAGCAGTTCTTTGAAGTAAAGCCAGAGGTGCTCGCCGCCGATCTGCATCCTGCGTATCTCTCGGGGCGGCATCTGGCGGCGCGCGCGGCACGGGACGGTCTGCCGCTCGTGCGCGTGCAGCATCATCACGCACATATCGCGGCGGTGCTCGCGGAGCACGACTGCCATGCGCGCGTGCTCGGCGTCGCGCTCGACGGGACGGGCTGGGGCGACGATGGGACAGCGTGGGGCGGGGAGTTCCTCGCGGCCGATCTCGCGGGCTATGAGCGGCTCGCACATTTTGCCCCCGTGCCGCTCCCGGGCGGCGACCGCGCGGCCGAGGAGCCGTGGCGGCTCGCTCTCTGGGTGCTCTATCGGCGCGACGGAGTGGGCTTTGCGGCGCAGTTTCCGCAGTTTGCGGCGCAGCTGCCGACGGGCTGGGAGCTCCTGATGCAGGCGACGGCGGCGGGGCTCTCCGCACCGCTCACGTCGAGTGCGGGGCGGCTCTTCGATGCGGCGGCGGCGCTGCTCGGCGTCGCGTATCGCAGTGCCTACGAGGGGCAGGCGCCGATCGAGCTGGAGCGTCTCGCGCGCACGGCGCGGCGGGCAGGATGCGTCCTGCCGTATACCGTGACGGAGGGCGCGCGGCTGACGGTGGACGTGCTGCCCGCGCTCTATGCGCTCGCGGATGGGGCGGAGGAGCTGACCGTGGAGGAGCGTGCAGGACGCGCGTTGGACTTTCACGTGACGATGGCGGCGGCGGTCGCCGAGGTGCTTGGCATCCTTTCGGTGCGGACGGGGCTGCGCACGGTCGCCCTCGCGGGCGGCGTGTTCCAGAATGCGCTGCTCATCGAGGAGCTTCTGCCGCGCATCGGCGACCATCATGTGCTCCTGCCGCACCGCATTCCGCCGAACGACGGCGGTATTGCCTATGGGCAGGCAGCTGTGGCACTCGCGCGGATGAGGTGCTCCTAGGGGCTCGCCGCACGCATAGCGGTGATTTGCGGCAGACCAAAGCCTCCCCCGTCTCGGACGGGGGAAGGTGCATGTTGTAAACCAAAAGCCTCCCCTGCCGCAGTGGGGGAGGTGTCACGCGCTAGCGTGACGGAGGGGGCGCCTTGGACGCCATAGATAAGGTGTCCTTGTAGATAAAATTTTCATCATTTAGGGAAGGAAACAATATGTGTTTAGCAGTTCCGGCGAAAGTCGTTGCCATAGAGGATCAGCTTGCCTCGGTGGAGGTGCAGGGGGTGCGCCGTGCGGCGAGTCTCATGCTCCTGCCCGAGGCGAAGGTGGGAGACTTCGTGCTCGTTCATGCGGGCTTTGCGATGCAGATCGTCGATCCCGCAGAGATGGAACGCATTGAGGCTCTGCGCGCGGAGATGAACGGTGCGCCGCGTACGGTGATGCACATTGACACGCCGCGCATGGAGCACATGGCATGACCCGCGCACAGGAGATGCAGGCAGAGAGCCGGGCGATCCTCGATGAGATGCATGACCTGCTCGCAGGGCGGCACATCCGCATCATGGAGGTCTGCGGGACGCATACCGTTGCGATCTTTCGCGCGGGGCTGCGCCAGATCCTTCCGCCCGAGGTCGAGCTGGTCTCAGGGCCGGGCTGTCCCGTCTGCGTGACGCCCGACAGCTACATCGACGCGGCGATTGCCTATGCGGGGATGGAGGATGTCATCATCACGACGTTCGGCGACATGCTGAAAGTCCCGGGGACGTCGTCGAGCCTTGCCGCCGCACAGGCGGCGGGGGCGGATGTGCGCATCGTCTACTCGCCGCTCGATGCACTCCCGATTGCGGCGGAGCATCCGGAGAAAAAGGTGATCTTCCTCGCCGTCGGCTTTGAGACGACGGCACCGACCGAGGCAGCAGCGGTGCTCGCGGCAGAGCAGCAGGGGCGCAGGAACTTCTTCCTGCTATCGGCGCAGAAACTCGTTCCGCCCGTCATGCGCGCCCTGCTCGACGGCGGTGAGACGCACGTGGACGGCTTCCTCCTGCCGGGGCACGTCGCCGTCGTGACGGGGACAGAGGCGTTCTCCTTCCTCGCGGAGGACTACCATGTGCCCGGCGTGGTCGGCGGCTTTGCGCCGATGGAGATTCTCACCGCCCTGCAGATGCTCGTCCGTCAGATCGCAGCGGGGGCGGCGCGCATCGAGAACGCCTACCCATCCGTCGTGCGGTCTGCGGGGAATCCGGCGGCGCGCGCGGCGATGGAGCGCGTCTACGAGCCGGCGGAGACGGCATGGCGCGGACTCGGCATGATCCCTGCCTCGGGACTTGCGATGCGCGAGGCGTACCGTGCCTATGACTTTGCCGCTGTGCGCCCACTCACGATCGAGACGTGCATCGAGGGACGGCGCGGCTGCCGCTGCGGTGAGGTGCTGCGCGGGGCGATCCTGCCGAAGGAATGTGCGCTCTTTGGTCGGGCATGTGTGCCGGAGCACGCCGTCGGCCCCTGCATGGTGTCGGTCGAGGGGACGTGCGCCGCGTGGTACAAGTACGGCGGAGGGAGGTTCCACTATGGAGCATGATGTGATTACCATGGCACATGGGGCGGGCGGACAGCTCTCCCATGCGCTCATGGAGGAGGTCGTCCTGCCTGCGCTCGGCAACACGCTGCTGAACGTTCTGCACGACGGTGCGGTACTGCCGCTCACGGGACGCACCGCGTTTACGACGGACTCCTACGTCGTACAGCCGCATTTCTTCCCGGGGGGGAGCATCGGGCGACTCGCCGTCTGCGGGACGGTCAACGATCTCTCCATGACGGGGGCGGCGCCCGCGTATCTCTCGCTCGCCGTCATCCTTGAGGAGGGCTTTTCCATCGCCACGCTGCGCCGCATCGTCGCGGACATTGCGGCGGCGGCAGAGGAGGCGGGTGTCTCCATCGTGACGGGCGATACGAAGGTCGTGCCGCGCGGCTGCGGCGACGGTATCTACATCAATACGGCGGGTGTCGGGACGATGCTCGCGGGGGCGGATATCGCGCCGACGAACATCACGGCGGACATGGACATCATCGTCTCGGGCACGCTCGGCGACCATGCGGCGACCGTGATGGCGGCGCGCCACGGGCTCACCCTGCCGCCCGAGATACAGAGCGACTGTGCGCCGCTCTGTCACCTGACGGCGGCAATGATCGCGGCGGCGGGCGACGGCATCGCCGTCCTGCGTGACCCGACGCGCGGCGGCGCAGCGGCATCGCTGAACGAGCTGGCGGCCGCGGCAGGCGTCGGTGTTCTGCTCGAGGAGGACACCATTCCCGTGCGCCCCGCCGTGCAGGGCGTCTGTGAGATGCTCGGGTTCGACCCGCTGACGCTCGCGAACGAGGGCAAACTCCTCGCCTTCGTCCGTCCCGAGGTCACGACGCGTGTCCTCGATGTGATGCACGAGAACCCCTACGGACGCGAGGCGTGCGTGATCGGACACACGACGGCGGATGCGCCCGGCACGGTGGGTCTCAGGACGGCGCTCGGCGGCATCCGCGTCGTGGATCTGCCGCTCGGGGAACTGGTGCCGCGCATTTGCTAGGGTGCTGCGGTAGGTACTCCTGCGCGAACGCCTCAAAGCAAAAAAGAGCTGTTGCACGAAGATATAAACTTCGTACAACAGCTCCTTTGTGTGCCCCTTCCACCGCTTGCGCGGTCCCCCTTCCCCGTGATAGCGGGGAAGGCCTAGGTTAACGGCATATTAGCTTCCCCCGTTTACGGGGGAAGTGGCGAGCGTAGCGAGCCGATAGGGGGACGTGGAACAGCCATTTTTTATAAAAATGGCTTACCCTGTCTAGAAACAGTTCACTTCGTCAGATGCACGTCAGGAATCTCGACCGTATCATGATGCGTGTCCGGGTCGACGTTGGCATACACGCCCGGCTTCGTCTCATACGCCTTCAGATTGTCCTCGTTCGCCTTGAGCATATCCTCGACAAAACGCTCCACCGCATCTGCACAATATACCTTCATCGTGAAACCCCTTCCTATGACTGCTCATGGTGATCTTAAGGAAGCACTGATAAATTCGGTACAACCATCTTAGGGAAGTACTGATAAACTCAGCACCGCCGTCTTAGTACATCTTTTTCGCCCTGTCTGTGTCGACAAATCCTCCACATAGCCTCTGCTATGCGTCCGGTTTGTCTCCTTGACAGGACAAAAAATCTGCACCAATTCGACGGACTTTATTTTATCAGTACTTCCCAGCGCATCTTTTTTGCCCGCACTTCGGCGGAAAATCCTCCACAGAGCACCACTCTGCGTCCGGTTTTCCACCTCGTCCGGACGAAAAAATCTACGCCAATCTGAGAGACTGTTTTATCAGTGTTTCCTTTATTACCGCCACAGAATATCATTTTTTTGAACTTGTGGAAAATATTTCTTTCTGATAAAATAATAGTGTGATTTTATAGAAAAAATCTATTGGACAATGTGACATTTGCTCTGTCGAAATATTTCTATATATAGTAAACTAATAATGATATAGTCAAACACTACGTTCTGTCGCCATGGGCGCGGAAGGAGATGATCGGATGACGCTGGTTCAGATGCGGTATTTCTACGAGGTGTGCCAATGGCAAAACATCACAAAGGCCGCAGAGCATCTGCACGTCTCTCAGCCGACTGTCACCGTCGCCATGCAGGCACTTGAGGCGGAGACGGGGCTGAACCTCTTTCACCGCGAGGGGCGCAAGATCACCGTGACGGCAGATGGGGCAAAGCTCCTCAGTAAGGTCTCCTACATCCTCACGGAGGTCGCGCGGCTCGACGACGAGATCCGCGACATGGCGCACCGCCACGCAAAGGTGCGCATCGCCATGCCGCTGCAGCTCGGCGTCGTCTTTCTCCCGTACATCTTCGGTGAGTTCCGCGCGGAGCACCCCGAGATCGAGCTCGAGATCATCGAGACGGGCGGCGTGAGCGCTCTGCAGATGGTCGAGGAGGAAAAACTCGACTTCGCCCTGACGAACTATACGGCGGATTTCAGCGCGCGGCTCTCCTACGCGAAACTCTTTGACTGCGAGTGCACCTTCGTCACGCGCCCTGACCACCCGCTCGCCGCGCGGCACGCGCTCAGCATCAGCGAACTCAAGGACGAGCCGCTCATCATGCTCGACAGCAAATTCTTCGTCGATCGCCTCGTGCAGGACGCGTACGGGCGTGTCGGCGAGAAGCCGAACGTCGTCCACTACTCGCCCTACCTTCACACCGTCAAAAATCTCGTGCACGCGGGCATCGGCTCGACCTTCCTCGCGCGCCCGTCCGTCCTCCCGACCGACGGCTTCGTCCAGATCCCCCTCCTCGACCCCATCTTCATCAACAGCGGCCTCGTCACGAAAAAGGGAAGGCAGGCATTCGACGACGTGCGCCTCGTCATGAACTACCTGCGCGCCCTGACGAAGAAACTGCTGGGCGGGGATAAGGCGGACTGATGTAGATTTTTCGCCGCGGTGCGGGAAAAAGATACGTCAAGATGCCGCGGCATTGATCCGAGCGTCCGAATAGGACGTCAGTATTGCCTCCCAGTACAGAAAGCCCCCCCTCTGCAACATTTATTATGCAAAGGCGGGGGCTTTGTGCTATAATGAAACGAATACTGTCTTTCAATCGGTTTATGATGACTAGCAGCACAGGGGTGTGAAATATTTGTTCGGCATATCTTCGATTCTCAAGCGATTCCTCGGCGACAACAACGACAAGGAGATCGCGCGCTACCGCGGCATCGTGGAGCAGATCAACGCGCTCGAGCCGTCGATGGTGAACCTCACCGATGACAAACTGACGGGCTATACGCAGAAATTCCGTGAGCGGCTCGCGCAGGGGGAGACGATGGAGGAGATCCTCCCCGAGGCGTTCGCGGTCGTGCGTGAGACCTCGCGCCGCGTGCTCGGCATGCGGCATTTTGACGTACAGCTGATCGGCGGCATCTGCCTCCACGAGGGGCGCATCGCCGAGATGCGTACCGGCGAGGGCAAGACGCTCGTCGCGACGACGGCGGTCTACCTCAACGCGCTCGCGGGCAAGGGTGTCCACATGGTCACGGTCAACGACTACCTCGCACGCCGCGACAGCGAGTGGATGGGCAAACTCTACCGCTACCTCGGGCTGACGGTCGGCCTCATCGCACATAACATGGACTTCCCCGAGCGCAAGGCGGCGTATGCCGCCGACGTGACGTTCGGCACGAACAACGAGTTCGGCTTTGACTATCTGCGCGACAACATGGTGCTCTCCGAGAGCCAGATGGTGCAGCGTCACCTGCACTATGCGATCGTCGACGAGGTGGACTCCATCCTCATCGACGAGGCGCGCACGCCGCTCATCATCTCGGGTCCCGGCACGAAGTCGACGGACAACTACCGCGTCATGGCGGAGGCCGTCCGCCACCTGAAGGAGGGCGAGGACTACACCGTCGATGAGAAGGCCAAGACCGTCGCACCGACGGACTCCGCTGTCCCGAAGATCGAGAAGATCGTCGGCATCTCGAATCTCTACGCACCCGAGAACATCGAGCTCTCGCACTGCTTTACGGCAGCACTGCGTGCCAAGGCACTCATGCACCGCGACCGCGACTACGTCGTGAAGGGCGATGAGATCATCATCGTCGATGAGTTCACGGGTCGCCTCATGGAGGGGCGCCGCTACTCCGACGGTCTCCATCAGGCGATCGAGGCGAAGGAGGGCGTCAAGATCCAGCGCGAGTCGCAGACGCTCGCGAGCATCACGTTCCAGAACTATTTCCGCATGTACGACAAACTCGCGGGCATGACGGGCACGGCAAAGACAGAGGAAAATGAGTTCCTCAAGATCTACAAGCTGCCCGTCATCGTCATCCCGACGAACAAGCCCATCCGCCGCGTCGACGAGCCGGACGTCATCTACAAGACCAAGGCGGGAAAGTACCGCGCCGTCGGACAGGCGGTCAAGGAGATCCACGAGACGGGGCAGCCCGTCCTCATCGGTACGACCTCCATCGTCCAGTCCGAGGAGATGTCGCATGTCCTGAAGAAAAACGGCATCCCGCACGTCGTGCTGAATGCGAAGTTCCATGAAAAGGAAGCCGAGATCGTTGCCAATGCAGGGCAAAAGGGCGCGGTCACGATCGCGACCAACATGGCCGGCCGCGGCACGGACATCAAGCTCGGCGAGGGCGTCGAGGAGCTCGGCGGCCTCTACATCGTCGGCACGGAGCGGCATGAGTCGCGGCGCATCGACAACCAGCTGCGCGGCCGCTCGGGTCGTCAGGGCGACCCCGGTGCGTCGAAGTTCTTCCTCTCACTGGAGGACGATCTCATGCGTCTCTTTGCCTCCGACCGCATCGCGGGCATCATGGATCGCCTCGGCATGGACGAGGACGAGCCGATCGAGCACGCGATCATCACGCGCTCGGTGGAGCACGCGCAGAAAAAGGTCGAGGCACGCAATTTCGACATCCGCAAACACGTCCTCGAGTACGACGACGTCATGAATCAGCAGCGTGAGGTCATCTACGGCGAGCGCAAGAAGATCCTGCTCGGTGAGAACCTGCGCGACAACATCCTCGCGATGGTAAGGCACATCATCAAGGACGAGATGGCGCAGTACGCGAACGAGAAACTCTACCCCGAGGAATGGCAGCTCGATGCACTCATCGAGGATGCGGAGAAGGTCTACGCCCCGAAGGGACGCCTCAAGAAGGCGGAGCTCGAGGTGCTCGCGCGCGACGAGATCCAAGAGGAACTGGAGAAGGTCGCCGAGGAGGGCTACAAGAACCGCGAGCTGATGTTCGGCGAGGAGAATATGCGCGAGCTCGAGAAGGTCGTCATGCTCCGCGTCGTCGATCAGAAGTGGATGGATCACCTCGATCACATGGACATGTTGCGCGAGGGCATCAACCTGCGCGCCTATGGACAGCGCAATCCTCTCGTCGAGTACAAGATCGAGGCACTCACGATGTTCGAGGAGATGGAGGCGGCGATCATGGATCAGATCGCCTCGCTCATGTACCATGTGAGCATCGTCACGCCGGTGGGTCCCGCACAGGAGGGTACGGTGGACGGCGGTGCGCCGGCTGCGGCGGAGGGGGCAGCGCCCCTGCCCGCGCCCGTCGTGGATGCGGCGGCACAGCAGCGCGCCGAGCAGCTGCTCGCACGCGAGCGCTCGAAGCTCGAGAACCATCTCATGAACGCGCGCGTCTCGCACGGCGATGAGTCCGCACCCGCCGAGGCAAAGGCGGAGAAGAACGAGGACGGCAAAAAGATCGGGCGCAACGATCCGTGTCCCTGCGGCAGTGGTAAAAAATTCAAGAATTGCCACGGCAGAGGCCTTGTCTAAACAGGCCCTTTCATAGTTTTTGAAACCTCCCGCCAACAACAAGGCGGGAGGTTTTTACGTCTTGAAAAAGCGTAGCAAACCCTACCGTGAGCAGCTTGCCGCGTCGCTTTCTGTCGTCTTGTTTCTTTTATTCCTACACGCCATTCTTTTCCGTAAAAGCCTTATTCTTCAAAGAGAAAGATTATTTTTGCATTTGCCGATATGCATACGGAAAATAAGTTTAAGCTATTCGAGCAATGAAAGCATTCCTTCTGTCAGGCCTTTGCGCCCTATCCATCGCCAGCAGCCCTCCTCCCCAAAAGGCGGCCGCCAATCGCGCTTTACTCGGCGATCGTCTGGTTAATGAAAAGACGTTTACGGATCAAGTAAACACCTCTTGCGGTTCGGGGGCGACAAACTGTGTGCTTGAACGACTGACGACAAACTACTATCAGTTATTTTCCCATTCGCCAAAATGGGTGATGCCATTGGATGACGCGGCGCATAGCTTATCGCTCAGGACTTATCGAAAGCAGAACATTACGGAAGAGCGCATACAAACTTATGCCGTGTTAATGGCCAATAAGTTGGCTGTCGATTCCGTCTTGTGCTATGAATATTACAACAATGCCGATGCGCTTTCCTGCTACGAACAACTCTACTACATCGACCTCGGTCAGCGCAAGATCCGGACGGTAATGCTGACTTACGATGAAGAGAGTACGACGGCCGATAGCGCACGAATCTACACCATAGACTTAAAGGCCGAGCATTTTCAGCAAGAAATGAACCACGACAATAAACACCCAAAAACCGACAACCGATGAAGAAATATGGCTTACTGAGCGTGCTCCTCCTTTGTCTCACAGCCTGCTCCGCCCCTCGCCAAGCGGAAAAAGCAGCATCGAGAAACGCGATCGTTTGGACAAACCAATTAGTCGAACCACTCTTAGTCTTTGACAACTCGGTCATATCCTACCGGTTGAAGCCCAAGTATAGACGCCGCGCCGTCCCCTTTTCTGCAGCTGAAAAGGCATTGCCACTCAAGGGAGATACATATAACTACGACCTGAACAGCCTTGACGGGCGCTATTACACGGTAGCCGAACGCAAAGACAAAAATGGCTACGACTACAAACTCATTGTCTATAACGCAGGTGGCGATAATGATACGGAAATCCTGGTTACGCAGTTGATTTCCTACAAGCAAGGGAAGCCCATCGACGCGTTGCTTTTGGAGTTGAACTTTACCTTTGAAATAGCGTACTCATCACGCTACATCGTCGACAACAAATCGATTCGGATAGATCAATATGCCATTAACGGCCTCCAATGTTCGGAAGATGGAGACATAATCGGCACCAAGGAAGTTCCGGATTCTACAGTCTGGCGTCTCGTTTATCACATCAAAGACGGGCAATTCATGCCGGCATCTATACGGCGAATAAAATGAGCGCCCCATAAAGCTATGCCGAGGGCTGCTACAAAGCCTCTGCGGCAAGCATTCGCACCACGCAGGTAGGAAGTGTGCCATACGGCGACTTCCTGCCTTTATTTTTATCCCCATTTTTTGCAGCTCTTCTGTTGATAAGGCCGCAAGCTGCACGCAACGACAGCCATTGCGCCCGCATTTCTGTATGCGTTCCGCTAATTTCGTTTTCGTTTGGCGGCAGCAAACCATCATTTGGTGGGAGCAAACTATCGTTTGGTGGGGTCAAACCATCGTTTGGCGGCAGCAAACAATGACACGATAAGAAAAGGACTGCGGCATACCGGCAGTTGTCGTACAATTTATTGGCACTTGGTCACGATTTATCAACGACAGAAAAAAAGATTGGGAAGAAAAGGAAACGAAAACAAGAGGACCGGCAAAATCATCACGACTGAGCGCTTTGACGACAAGCAAGACGCAAAAAAAATCGGCTACTGCGAGCCGAATGATTGGGCGTAAAGCTTGCGATAGGCAGCCATACGCCATAATATATAAGCGGTATGGATCAAAAATGGGGAAATCAATGGCGCTACAACAGCATAGCGAGAGGGCTTGATCGAACGCCTCGCGCCATTAGCCTGCGTAAAGCGCAAAAATAGCAGGCGTCTTGCCCAAATCGGGCAGTCCTGTTTGGCGCCATTGGCGAAGGGTGCGCGTGCAAATCCACTCTTGCGGCGTCGTAATGCCCGCCGCTATGCAAAGGCGCGTAGTCGGCTGGCAGGCCTGCAAGACATCAGCAAAAAGGCGCGCGTTGCGATAAGGCGTTTCTATGAACAGCTGCGTGCGGCGCTCGTTGCGCGATTGGCTTTCCAAGTGTTTCAAACACCGTTGTCGCTCCGCACCGTCAATGGGCAAGTAGCCGTTGAAGGCAAAGCTTTGCCCGTTGAAGCCTGACGCCATCACGGCCAAAATAATCGACGACGGGCCGACCAATGGTACCACTTTCAAACCTTCGCGTTGGGCCAAGGCTATAATATCAGCACCCGGGTCGGCCACGGCCGGACACCCCGCTTCGCTCAATACGCCCATCGGTTTCCCATCGCGAAGCGGCTGAAGATAGCGCTTGAAGGCAGCGGCGTCAGCGTGCTTTCCCATCGGGTAAAACTCGCACGCATCGATGTCAAACGTGCGATCGGCGCGGCGGAGAAACCGGCGAGCTGTGCGAATCTCTTCTACGATAAAATGGCGAATGGAACTTAGCAACGCTATATTGTAAGCGGGCAGCACGCGGTCGCACGGCGTATCGCCCAAAAGCGTCGGGAGCAAATAAAGTGCCGGCTCAAGCGCTTGCGAAGGGGTCTGTGTTTCGTTCATTGGTAGATGGTAACTATAAAATATCAGTGGTCGGCCTCTGCCGGAAAGAAGCGGCGCAAATCATCGAAGCGCTTGCAGCCCTTAATATAAAAGAGGTATAGCAAACTGCCCGACAATTGCTGCGGAATAGTTTGCACGACGGCGCGGCGCAAGTTCTCTTCTCGCTGCGCAGTGAAAGTTGGTCGCAAACGCTTAAACTCGCGTCGGGCTTTGACGACGGCGCGTGCGTTGGCTGCGTGGCCCGTCAGCAGATATTTCAACGCGGCGATATAATCCAGGCATCGGCGGCGGCGCATTACGGGGCGCAAATCGGCGGCCGGCAGGTTCTTATAAAGCATCAACAAGTTGTTGCGAAAGTTGAGGAAAGTCTTGCGCGGGTGTTCCATAGCCAAAGTGCCGCCCCCCACGTGGTAGACAACGCTCTGCGGAATGCAGACCACTTTTCTTCCGCGCGCATTCAGGCGCCAACAGAGGTCGATCTCTTCCATGTGAGCAAAGAAGCGCTCGTCAAGTCCTCCGGTCGACAGCCAATCGGCGCGGCGAATCATCAAAGCAGCGCCCGTCGCCCAGAATACGGAACGGACGTCGTCATATTGCCCGCCATCGCGCTCGATCACCGAAAAGACGCGCCCGCGACAAAAAGGATAACCATAGCGATCCAGATAGCCGCCCGCCGCACCGGCATATTCAAACTCCTCGGGGCGACGCTGCGCGCGAAGTTTGGGTTGGCAAGCAGCCACTTCGGGATGCGCATCCATATAATCCAAGAGCGGACGGAGCCAAGCAGGCGTCACTTCGACGTCAGAATTGAGCAAGAGTAAATATTTTGCGTCAATCTGCGCCAAAGCTCTGTTGTAGCCGCCCGTAAATCCGTAGTTGCGGTCCAAGGTCAGGACACGCACGGTGGGAAACTCGTCGCGCAAAAGCTGCAAACTGTCGTCCGTCGAGCCATTGTCGGCCACGATTACTTCGGCTTCAGCACTCGAATGCGCCACTACGGAGGGCAGA
>ERZ773267.122-NODE-122-length-59912-cov-7.351220_pt1 | contig 59912 bp, 73 predicted proteins | sample MGYA00511959_ERZ773267 | MGnify/ENA primary metagenome ERZ773267 (study PRJEB29015, sample SAMEA2738165) | human oral metagenome | biome: human oral; feature: human-associated habitat; material: saliva | place: China | collected 2240 ...
AAATTACATTTATAAATGATAATTAATAATTGTTGTTTCTTAACTTAATTTTTTTTATTTTAGCAATATTTATTTTAGTTGTAAAGTAAAATTTTGACACATAAAATAAGCTATTATAACACTTATATCAACCTTTTGAAACACATTGCACGATATAAAGTGATGGTTTTCATAACTATAAATATAACACCAGTTAACGCAGTTTCATATGTTTTAATAATCATAATTATATTACAATCCAATTTAAATGACCACGTTACTTTATTTTTATTGTTATAATAACAAAATTAATTATAACAAAACAACAAATCCAATTTAAACTTGATATCCGTTGTATATTGGATTTGTGGCAAAAATAATATGAATTGAAGACGGCAACACTAAACAGCTACGCGGAAAACTAAGCGTAGCTATATAATGCAAAGCTATATTTATTGGATGTGATTAGGTAGTAAAGTTTCAATATGAACAATTTTTACCAAAGATTGTTTGCGAACATTTAACATAAATTCATTATTGGAAACTTGGATAAATGGATTTTGATTCGTAATAAGTGATATGTGAAATTTAACAAGATGTTGATATTTTTCTTTTTTGTAAGTTGAATTGGAAAATTTACCATCTTGGACACGATGAATAATAAAATCCAATTTATCACTAAAAAATTTAGCTTTATTTTTCCAAGCAAAACTCTGATTTTGAATGGTTTTTTGATATTCATCTGGACACATGGCACGATATAATGTAATGGTTTGCATTATTTATCCTTGAATGGTAAACACTTATTATAAGTATAAAGAATTATATAATGATTTAGATTAAATGAAGTTTGGATACAATTAAAGTAAGTAAAATATTTAATCCTTATTTAAAACAAAATGAAATAACATAGTGGCTAACTGCTCAAATAGCGTAGTAACTATGTTATTCAAATGTAAATAATCCAGTATTCCATTATGAAATACTGGATTATTGGTGTTATATAATAATGTTATGATAATATGCACACATATTATATGTACATATATCAAACAGTTTTTAGGCTTACATAAAGCGATCAAGGATTGAATATGCAAAAGTATAATAAGAATCCAAAGCAAAAACTGGATAATCTTCATGTTCCATAACAATATCAATAAGAAAGTCTGAATCACCAATCAATTCAATATCATCATTTTCAATAATATAAAGGTTGCTGTTACCAGTTTCCATAATTTTGTCATACAGTTCTTTATATGTTTTTGGTTTTAGACCGCTACTATGATATACATGGGACAAATCTTCAATTTCAAATGAATACACATAGCAAATAGCTTGTTTTGCAACAAACTCATCAAAAATTTCAATTTTATCTGTATTGGACATGATTCTTCCTTTAATGATTGTAAGATTGATATTATTAAGATGTAAACCAGTAGAACATAATGTTATAAAACTAGTATTATGTTTTATTATTAGTTAGATTCACATCCAAGTTGTAAACATTATAATACAATCTGGATTAAATAGTGTTTAATCAATATAAAGAAATGTAAATAGAACATTATAAAAATATTAATTAATTTGTATATAGCATAACCATTTATATCAACAACTTAAGTGTTCTTTAATCTTATATCCATGTTTGTTAAACAAACCAGTTAAAGCACTTTGTTTTAAATTTTTTATTCAATTTATTCTTGTTGGAATAATTATCCAAATAAAATTGAAACATTTGTTGAATTTGTTCACATGAATATTTTTTAGATCCAATTGGATTGTTAAAAGTGTCAAGTTTAGATAATCTGTAACCGTTAATTTTATAGCTATAATATACTGTAATCTGTAAATTAGGAATTTGTTTTAAACGTGATAGTTTTTCAACAATAAATGAAATTTTACTAATTACATATGTAATTAAATATTTCTATTGTTTCATATCCTTAATATTATAGTTACTATACTTTTGATTAATCAACAATTCCTTGATATGTTCTTGGATTACGCTTTCACCTGATATTGCAATTCCATCATTTTTAAGTAATTCAAGAAGTTCTTGTTCATTTGGTTTATCATCCAAGTCTTTTAATTTATATCGAATTTTATTACAAATTTGAAAGTTAATTTGATCTAAAACCATATAAATTTGGAAATGTTGTAGCTCATTATTAAACAGTTTTAACATTAACTCGTTAAAAATTTCATTTTGAAATTTCAAAGCCAATAAAACCATATGTAATTTTCTAAAGTTTTTATCTTCATATTGTTCAAGGATATTTTTTAGTTTTAATAAATCATCCATCTTATATGAATGTATTTTACTCAAAATAATATCCAAGATTTGAGTAGTTGACTTGGAACTGTTGTCAACGATTGGGAAAAAAGTAACATTTTCTGTTTTTATTAAATGTTTTTTCTTAATAGAAGTATCAATAAGATTGGTTAGAATGCTCAGAATGGACATATCACTTTCCTTTTATTTTCAAAAATCCAAGTTATATTAGATTATAACTTGGATTTTTTGTTGATTCTATATGTTACTTGGATTCCCAATAACTTTGCACATATTGACAATGCAATTCATTTCTAATAAAATGTTGCCATTCATTTAAATATTTATCAATAGATTCAACTGATGGTAGTGTGTTGTTATCCACATAAAAAAGTTCTGGAGTGGCTTTTTTAAACCAATAGTTGATTAATTCATAAAGTTCATTCATGGATAAATTCAATAAATCCAATTTGAATTTAAATTTTTGAGCAAATTTATATTGAAAGGCAAATTCAAAATAGGATAAGTTCTTATTGTATGAGAAATTTTTGCCATCATCTTCATTATCATTGAAGATAATTAAGTATGGTGGTTTGTCATCAATGATTTTATTTTCATTTTCTAGCAAAATGTGTTTAATTTTATTTAATTGTTCTGCATTATTACTGGAAATTTGCATGTCAATCAAAACAGTGTTTTCCAATTTTTCTTTTGGTATTTTTTCAAATTTTAGAATTTTAATTTGTAAACCTGTTAGTTTCTGTAAATAATCATGTATTTCTTCAACAAATTTTTCTAAATCTTCTTTTGATTCTGATGGCTGTTTCATTGACGTGCTAACATTAAAACTCAATTGATAAACATTGCAAATATTACCAAACATAATAAAATCCAATCCAAGTTGTTATAAATGAATAAAATTATAACAGAAATAAAACCTAATAATTGTTAAGGAATGTTTAATTAATGTAAGTTAATTAAATTAACATAGTTGCTAAACAACGAAGTTCAGGTAATTTGTAATAATTAAATCACTTTGATATATGTAATTAACACGATTTTACTTAATATAAAAACTATTTGCTTAATGTTATGTAATAATTGGATTATAGTGGTAAATTACATGAATTTATATTACAGGTTACTGCAATGAAATTGGAATGGAATGAATTAAATCAACAATTGGAAAAACTGAATAATTCAGAATCATCAGTAGATGAAAAATATAAGGCATTAACTTGGATTGCTGAAAATGCAAATAATGTGGATATTGTTGAATTAATAGAACATGATGTGGTTCAAAACATCATTTTGAATCAGCATTGCTTTTTAATATTTATCATTTTGATGATCGTTTCTATGACATGGTAAACAAACTATTTCCAATGAAAGAAAAATAGATGATAATGACACATTGATGTTTTCTATTGTTCAAATGGAAAATATGATTAATCTTGTAATGTCATATGTTCGTTACCATAGTTATAATGAATTGGAGAAATATTTTAAATCAAAATTTTCAAACTTGGATGAATCTGATTTGGTTAATTATATCAATTCACTTGAAACCTTTATGAATAAAGTTCAATATTGGTTTGCCAATTCTTTCTATTGTCCTGAATTGCCAACAGAAGTTTATATCAATGAATTCAAAGATAGAATTATTAATGAAATGGCAATATTTATTTCATTTGGATTATTAGAAGAAGATGGTGCTTGTTATAATGATGGCTATTGTTGAATTCTGATATTAATTTGGATAATAGCTATTTATGAATTTTTAATAATATAATTAAAGGAAAAAAATTATGAAATACTTGGTTACTTTTGTTTGTGGTGAGCAACATCATGTAATTGATTATTATGATGAAGATTTGAATGGAACTGGAAATGCATGTGTTGAAATTCACGGTGTTGCATTTTATACAGAAAAAATTGAACCTAATGAAAATCAAACATTAAGTGATATGATTGAAAAAACTAAAGAAAAATTGTTTCAAGAAGGTTACTGGTTTGAAGAAGCTCGTAAAAATTATTATGTTAAGTGGGCAAAATGTGTTGGGATCACACCAATCATCAATGATGAAATAGAAGAAGCGATTCAAAAACATTGTAATGATACTATTTAAATAATAATTTACTTGAAAAATAAAAGGATTATTTGTGTTTCAGACAATTAAATCATAAATTAATCCAAAATAAAACAAAATCCAAGTTCACATTAATGTAGACTTGGATTTTGTTTATCATAAATAATTTACCAATTAAGCATCTTGCATTCTAGTTCATAATTGGATTTTTTAATTTCCATAAGCTTTTTCTGTTTTTCATTACCAAATTTACAAATGGCACGATATATATATTTATTATAAGAATAATGTGAAATTGTTAAATTCTTATGTTCATCATTTCCAAATTTTATGATATTGCAAACAACATTCATGTTTTTATCACCAATTAACTGGCTTCGTTGTTTATCATTACCAAAATGAGCAATGGCAGCACGAACATCATCAGATTCATGATTGATTAACCTTTGACGCTGTTTATCATTGCCAAATTGAATAATTATACAAAGAACTTTACTGCTTTTATCATTCATCAAATATTCACGCTGTTCATCATTACCAAAATGAGCAATAGCAGCACGAACATCATCAGATTCATGATTGATTAATTGTTGACGTTGTTCATCATTGCCAGATTTAATAATTGCACAAATAACATACTTAGATTCATCATTCATCAAAAATTCACGTTGTTTATCATTGCCATGCAAAGCAATAGTAGCACGAACATCATTGGATTTATGATTAATTAATTGCTGTCGTTGTTCATCATTTCCAAATTGTACAATTGAACAAAGAACATATTTAGATTCATCATTCATTAATTGATTTCGTTGTTCATCACTGCCAAATTGTGCCACCTTACAACGAACAGCATAATTCTCATGATTGATATAATGCTGCTTTTGTTTTTCATTACCAAATTCAATGATTTTATCAATTAAATACAAAATTTCTGCTTTTACAAATCCAATATCATTTTTATCCAAGATGGAAATTAGTTTTCGCCGTTGACTATATGTTCCAAATTCAGCAATTTTACACAGCACAAGTAAATCTTTTTCATTATTATCCAAAAGTTGTTGTCTATGTTGATTAGTGCCATTTTTTGCAATAAGACGGCGGATAATTGGATTTTTATTTTTAATTAAATGAGACACAATTTGTTTTTCATTTAGCTTGGATATTGTGTTGTTCCAATCAAAATTAAGTTGATAAACATATCCATAAAATGGATCAGCTTTAATTTCTTCCACATCCAATGCAATTGAATCAGAAATTTTTAAAATCCATTCCAAATCTATTTTTAATCTGCGGAATTTTTGAAATATCATAGATTTTTCAAAATAATGATCTAAAAAATGAATATAATATTGTTCCTTATTATCAACTATTTTTGTGTATGTTGTTATATTGTGATGATAACCTGCCACATCATATAAGTAATCTGTTAAAGATTTATTCATAATTTTTCACCATTGTTCAAAAATAATTCATCCCGAACTTGCATCAATGCAAATCCAAGTAAATTACTGCCTTTCCAATCATCCACATTTAATACATCAAATTGTTGTTTATTTAAGTTGCGCCCATAATAATCCAATCCAATGCCATAAACTGAATCAAAGGGACTGGTTTCAATTAAGACTTTATTACCAGTATTTAACAATCTTGTTTTTAATTCTTCATTGGCACTGAATTTCAACAGATTGCCTTGATAAACAATAAATTCTTTATATTTATTCCAAGTTGCATTATTGAAGTTCTTCACTTCTCTTCCAAGTTTTTTAATATTTTTAGGATTATGTTCTTTGATGATTTGATGTTTAATTCTAATATCTTTAAACAGTGAGGCTTTTTGAAACATCATATACTGTTCACAATTATGAAAAGCAAATGTTTTATTAGCATTAGTAGAACATTCATCAAATAAATCAACGCCAGTAAATTGCAGATTGTGATTTAAATCATTATGGTTAGTATTATAATCAGCACCACTAAACCACTGAGATAAATATCCATGATTTTTGAATTCTTGCCAAAAACAAACCGCACCATATTTGTTAAGTTGTACTTGGATTTTTGATTTGTCAGATAAATCAAAAGCAAGTTTAAAGTTTTCCATATTAATCATCCAAATAAAAAATAGTCAGCTAAATATATCATAAATAACTAAAACTATCATCCATGAAATCCATATTTAACTTAATTTTAAACTATTCTTCTTGTTTTATAGCAAAAATTAAATCTGTTTTTATAATTGTGCAACAGTAAATATGAAATAAAATTTTTCAAGAAGTTATTAGTGGATTAAGAAAAATAAGTGATAACATGGATATTGTTGTTTTTTGGTGATTATCCATTTACAGTTTTATATTGACATGATATTATTGGATTGAATATGTTGTTTAAGATTATTTAATTTAGAAAGAAAGTAGAAATATGTCTCATCATTGTAATATTAATATTAGTTATTATTTTAAACCATCCCCATCCATGTTGAAAAATAAAGATGAACTGGATGACTTTTTATGGAAAGAATTGGATGAAAAGGTTTATTTAGCGTATGATTGTGATAACACATATGACATGTTAGTCTTTAAAAATCCAGTTGGACACTGTTATAAATCTAAAGATGAAGAATTCTTTGGTGTGATGGATTTAGAAAATCAATTGAATATGAATCAATCCAAATACTTACAAAAATTACATTTCTATTTGCAAAATGAAGGAGGCGATATTATTCCAAAATTAAAAGCTAAATATCCAGATTTTGATGACACATTACATCTTGGATTAATGGTGTTGTACCAATAATTTTCAATAGTTATGACATAAGTACATAAGATAATAAACAAGGCATTAAGTGTAAATTAAATTTAATGCCTTGTTTATTATCAAGTAATCATTTTAAATAGATGTAATATGTTATGTTGATATTTCAAAAAAAGCGGAACTAGTATAAAAAATCCAGTTCCGCTTAATTATGTTTCATATTATTTAATTAAAATGTTGCAACTGCTCACTTATTGTATTTAATTTATCATTGTACTGTTGTTTAATATTGTCATAAATGATTTGTTGTTGTTTTTTAAACGCATCCAAGTAATGATTAAAAGATTCCAAATGATTATCATCGAACTGGTTCATTTCTTTTAATGTATTTAACATTTTGACAATTTCTTGGTGATCTGAATTAAATTTATCCTTAAGTACGTGAAATTCTACAAAAAGGTCTTTATCTAAATCCTGATTCTTTTCCAATTCCATCAAATTAGATATGATTTTTTGAATTCACCTAAAACTGGATATTGTTTGGTCGGTTTTACATCAAATTGTGTAGATACAGTTTTTTGCTCACTATGTGTACTATAAGTTACAGGTTCTGTATTGGATTGAGAATGTGTAGTCTTTTTAACAGTTTAATTTACATTGGTTGTAGTCTTTTTTTGATTGGATTCTTTACAAGAATTATATATATGACAAAATATAAGCGAAACGCAAAAAGCTAAACAATAGAGCAACATAACACAACTAAAAATTTTCATAATATCAAGAAAACTAGGATTAAAATTTTGAACAACCCAATACATACAACATGTAAATAAAGCTAAACTTACAAAAACACTAACAATTACACCTATTGTTTTTACAACAGCACATAACAATGTTGACATTTTATTCCTTTTTTAATTTAAACTTTGTCTTAACCAATTTCATAAACTTTATTGCTATGCAACAAAGTTCCAAGTTTTACATAACAATGCATAATATTAACCTGATTAACATATATTGTCAAATCCCATCATTGATGAACTTGTGTACTTAACAACAATATATTAATCAAACAATTTGTTTTATCTCTTATCTAATAAATAGATCAATTGACAGATCAACTGTTCCTATCATATTAATTGATAACATAATAGAATATTGTAAAACTTATATGTCATAACATAGTTGCACAATGTTCCATTGCACTATCTGCTATCGCTATTTTAATAGTTTGAGAACCGTTTTTTACGTTCTAACGTTCTATAAACAGAACCAACTACATCTGAATTTCGTCCTAAGATGTTTTCCATTTCAGACAACAAATCCAAGAATTCCTGATTAGATTCAAGTTCATCAATATCATAGGATTCAGCCAAAATTAACAACTTATCCAGTTTATCACGTTCAGGAATGTTTGGACGTGGATTGGTATTTAATGTTTGGAATTGAACATTACCAACAGGTTCGCCATATGTTTTAACCAATAATGATAATTCATCAATATCATAATATTCATTAAGAATATGTAATTGTGATTTATGAACACAATTAATAATGTTTGGACTATTTGTTGTAATAATAAATTGCAAATTTGGAAATTCTGTTTGTAAAGCAAAAATCAGTGATTGTTGCAAACTTGGATGTAGGTTATTTTCAATATTATTAATCAACACCACATCTTTAGCAAAGCTAACCACGTTACTATTTTTATAACTACATAGTTTAAACAATAATTTAAAGATAAACTGAATATCACATCCAAGATTATCCAAATGTACACAATTAAAATTTGGATGTTTTAGATAACAGTTGCCAATATAACCGTTAACCAAATGAGCAAAAGTCCATCCAGTAGGCTGTAAAACAAGTTCTAAAACAGAAATAAACTTCTTGAAAAACTCTTTTGATTCTGGATAAGCAAAATAATCAGTACCCTTTGGCAGATTCAAATATGATATTTTACTTGTTACATCAATAAAAGCTTTATCCAGTTCAACATTATAGCTATATGGTTGTCTAATAATATTTTGAACATAATCAAACAATGGTGAATAACCACCATTCCATGTGTGTTGGTTGTACTGGATGATTGGTGAATCCACATTTAATGAATCATGATTATCAGTGGATGATGTTACTTCATCATTATTAGTACGATTAGCTAAATCGTTTAGATCGCCTCGATTGGTTAAATAAAGTTGAAGTAACATATCTTTATTTTCTTTTCGATTTAATTCCTGTTTACTATATGATAAGTCATTAAGTGCAATAGATAATCCTTTTAAAACAACAGAACAATCCACGCCTGCTTTATTTGAAGAAATAACGTTTAAATTTGGATGCAAATTGATGGTTAAATCTGAAACTAAACGAAAATTTTTAAATTGCAATTTGGATAAGAAATTCATAATGTTCACCAAAATATTTGATTGCTGTTAATATAAGGGTTTTTATTATAAAACACCTTATATGAAAGTTATGTCAATTAATGTAAAAGTTCAGATTTGTTTTGACTACACTTGAATAATTAATATGTTAATAATAATAAATTTTATTATGATTAGACAATGAATTGTTTTTAGATAACAAGTAATAACAAAAGAGCATTATCCAATCAAAAACAATCCAATTAATTATTTTATATTAAAAATTCAGCCAGTTTACAACCGTTTTGATGTTTAAGTTGCCATTGATTCTTCGCATTCTTTGAATCCAAAGAATCTGTAATATCAGGCAATATAGTTTGCCAATCTGGATGAGCTTGTATGTTTTGTGGATTAATTCCTGATGACAACATAAATACATAACTATCCAAACATGATGGAAAAGATGTTACAACTGAATAGTTGTCATCTATAACATTAGCCAACATGTTTGCAACCATATTTTGAACTGCTGATGATGAAATTGAAACATTGATTCCATTTTCATCTTGGAATGTATATTCATTTAACATTTTATCATAAACATCCAGTTTTTCTTGTAAGCTTGGCGTAATTCCGCATTGTAAGAAAACAATATCCTTCAAACCAGATATTTTTCTTTGAATTTTATAACGTAAACAATCCGATAAACCATTATATCCAATAGCAATCAAGTGATCATGGTTTGAAAATAATGCGGCGTATTTTGCACTTGGATTATTTTTGTTAGATTGATCTAACATATTGAACAACTTGGATAGTTTTTTATTGTCATGAGTGTGTAAGTCAATGTCATGTCCAATATGTTGCCAAAACAATTCTGTGTCATAAAATTCACGTTCTTGTTCATTTAAATCTTTTTCAGATATTTGCCAATCCATACCACATGTGTTAAATAAATGTGCAACTAATGGAAAAATATCCAAGTTGACATGTTTAATAATAACACGTTTGACACCAATGCTGGCGACACATCTTGCTTCTTCCATTGTTTCAAGATTGCTTAATAACAAATAATTTCCATCTTGGTTATTATTGGATAAAGGATTTAAATGTATTCCATCACGAACAAAATTGAATAACATATTTCGTTCAGCGTGTTCAAACCAATCAGATTTGTAAAATGGTAATGAACTATGATCATCAACATAAAAATACTTACCTTTTACTTTATTTTGATAATTCAAATTATTCTCATCCATGCCATATGGCATACCATTATATCCCAGTGCAATAACAGAACCATATTTATTTAACAATGTTGCAGAAGTTTTAATTGACTGGTCATTGGATAATTGGTTTGCAGCTAAGACATTAAATTGTGAAATGATTGTAAATAATGAATGTGGATTTGACATAATAAAAATCCATAATAATAGTAGAAATAATATGGATAATAACAGATTTGGATAAAATTTAAGTTTAGAAAAATAAAAAAATGTAAAATAATAAATATTACATTTAGATTTTTAAGAATAAATAATAAATCAAAGTAATGAATGTTAATAAATAATTTAACGTTATATTATATTTCAAATAATTAATAATTATAAAAAAACAAAGCCACATATTGATATGACTTTGTTTGATTTCATAATTCCATGTTACAATATTGATTGTCAAAAATCAATTGTCTGTTACTTAACTAGTTAACTGCGTTACCATCAGAATCCAATTTATCATTATCTTTCACTTCTGGTCTGATTTCAAAATCAGACATTTTCAGATTATTTAATGTGAACAATTGTGAAAAGTATTCTTTTGCACGTTTTTGAGATTCCAGCAGATAAGAAACTGTTGTATGGTATGGTTGTCCTTTTAACATACTTACAGTTAATCCAAGAATAGATTTATTAGGTGCATGTTTGGATAGGAAAACAAAAAATTCTTTTTTGAGTTCAGCACCAGCAGTCACAAAATCTTTTTCGTAATTATAGTTTACATCAAAGAAATCCAGTTTATCTTTAGGAGTAATGTTTTTCAACAATTCATTATCCTTAAAGTGTTCCAGTGTTTTATTATACAATTCTTGGATTAGTTGTTGACCCATATCACGCATTTCAATATATGGTTTCAGTAATGGCGCACGTTCTGGAACAAGTGCCAAATACTCTTCCTCCTCATGTGTTAAAACTAATCCAATAGCATCATTAGCAGTAAATGTATTATTACCAACTGCATGATGAATAGTAACATATTCAGGGGATTTAATTTTAACTTTTGGAATATCGTTAATATAAACAACAAATCCCTCTTGTTCACGTCCTTTCATCATTTTAACCACATTCAACACTTCATTAATATCATTCCCATTCATTTGATAACGAGCAGGATATGAAATGTGATTAGTTTGGAATTGATGTTGGAAAGATGGCACACCAGCTTTTTGTTCCAGTTCAAAAAACTGATTCAACAATTCTTTCTTGGATTCGTTATTACCAGTCAGAAATACTGTTGGCATATCCAAATCCAACGCTTGTTGCAGAAATTCATGTTTGATATGGTTATGATTTGCTGCCAAAAAGGAAACAATAGGTTTTTCATAACGTACCACATTTTGGTTAAACGGTGTACACAATTCAAACAGATAAGTGCAATCTTTATCCAAGTTTTCTTCTTTGGCAAATTGATTCAAATCAAATAAAGCTTTATCAATTTCTTCTTTAGGAATACTTAGACGAGTTGATACTTGGATAATCTGGTCATTAGAATAATAATCATTTCCTGTTACAACATCTACAAATGCTTGCAAATATGAATATTGGCCGCCCATCATAGGGTTTTCGCCACGACCTGCACGAGTACCAATTAACCATTGGTTAGAAGCTTGATGGTAAAACAATTTAATCAATGAACCATCCAATTTATCACAAATGGTAATAGAATCAGATGAATTGCCAGATAACTTATCCAGCAATAACAAATCAGAATTTTGTTCTTGGTAGTTGAAAAAACGATGGAATGGACGAGCAATAACATCCAAGCTCACACGATCCAAAAGCAAACCACGACAAAGGTTTGAAATTGGATTAGAACCTTTAGATTCAATTTGATTATAATCCAAAACTAAAATGGATTTTCGTGGATCATTGTTGTCTTTTAATCGTTCATATGGATATTTGATTTCAATGCCATTGGATTGGGCAAGGTGTTCCAAATCAGATAAAGTGTTCAATTGAAATAAATTTTTAAACCAGCTTTTCATATTCCACCTTTCATGTTTAATGCCAATAATGATAAACCAACTAGCGGTTAATGAACAATAAATAATGAAAAACAATGTTAAGATGGAATATGATTAAATGTGGATAATTTATATTAAAATTTAAAAATAAATTTGTTGTAGATATGACAATTAGCAACATATTATTGCAATTATCAATGACAAATGCAATAATACATCATCACTATCCAAACATCAAATAGCTACGCCAGCAGCATAGCAAGCAAGCGACATAGTTAACGTAAAAGTAATGTGAAGTAGCTACAAAACTCAACATTGAAGTGGCGTAACTAGCTAACAAAGTTAACGAAGTTAATGATAGCAAGTAGTGTAGTCAGATCGCAAAACAAACATAATAATGATATTAATAAAATCATTTGCTTATTTATCTAAATTTGATTTATAATTCAATTTATTATTAAGGCAAGATGAATCTATATGAAATTGATAAACAGAAAACTAAAAATATCCAAAAAATACTTATTAAAAGCAGCATTATATAGAAGAATGGCTATGAAAACAGGTGAATTGGATAAAAAATCAGACTTGTTTAATGAAGATAAATTGATTGAATTATATCAGTTTGAATCAACTGGCAGGACTGATGATGTTGATGTAGCCAGTTTAAAACAAATATTGAAGACCAATGGTTATGCGTATGGTAAATTTTTACGTGATTGTTTTGTTTCAGATATGGTAAAAGATGTAAAAAGCGGTTTATTTTTAAAAATTGAATTTTTATCTACTCCATTGAAACGATTGCATAATCAAGATATATTGGATAAAGTGTTTGTTGATCCAAATCAGGTAGAAGCAAATTGGCAACGCCATAATAAAAATTCAATTTTACAAAATCTTGAATTAAATCAGTTACAATTTCAAATTGGTTTCTATAAAAACTATATTGGATATGTGGATGAACTGATGGAAAATAATGAATTAAAAGATGTGCATCCACAAAGTATGGTTTTTGCCTACATTAATTCATGGAAAGAAAAATTTGGTGGTTTGGATAGGATTAAAACATATCTTCAACAACAGTTAAATTCATTTACACATAAATATCAACAACTTAATCAAGGACAAGTTTATCATGTTGCATAACACTATATTTCCAGATATTTTTAATAAAATCATTCATGCACCACGCGACACAATCCAATATTTTATTGATTTAAAGAAAGCACACAATAGCGTTGAAAAAGAAGCGATTATGAATGAATTTGGTAAAAATCAACACATTTTAATGGATATGAAACAAAAAGCAAATGACATTATCCAATATCACCAAACACACCAACATGTGTTTGACAACGTGAAACTAGAATCATCCTTAAAGCAATTAAGCAAAATCAAAATTCCATTATTTGATAGATCCCTGCCTAATTCATTAAGTCAATTAAATCTAAAGGATTTAAAATTTACTGTTTATCAAAATCAACAATTATTAGATGAATATGATGTTTGGTTTAAAAATTGGCAAAAAATAATAAAATTATTGATTGAACCACTAAAAATCAAATGATATGGATATTGACTAACCATCATAAAATGTAATTTATGTGATTTTCAAACAAATAATATAAACTGGATTGTTTTAATAATATAACAATCCAGTTTGCTTAGTAATCAATTGTAATAGTCAAAACTATTTTCTTTTTCCAATTGCTGCCAATCAATATTATGATTCAGTTTATTCCACAATAACAAATAGAACACTATATAATCTTCTGAAATAAAATCATTAAATTTAATATTATGTTTTTCTACTATCTGTTCGATATTCTTGTTATTAAGAATTTGGATAACATATTCTATTTCAGTTGAATTGACTTTATTTTTACCAATTAAGGATTGGATAATGTTAATAAAATGTTGCACATTATTATCATCTTCATTATATTCCATATTATTAGTAATATAATCAGTCAACTGTTCAAACATATAAATTAATTTTTAACCATTGATTTTGAATATCATCACCTTTAGCAGTGGTAAAATTATCATGTCCATCATGATCAATGTGGATAGTGCTTGAAGCAATGAACAATAAACTTTTAATCTGCTTATCATCCATCTTATCAAAAATCTTAGTAAGTAAACTATTGGAATCTTCAATAATGCCATATTTTAATGAATTGTTGGAAACATCATCACAGAATGACTTAAAATCATCAGAAATAATTATTTTATGTTTGTTAACATTATATTCTGCTAATAAAACATCATTACAATAAAAACATTCAAAAGGTAAAACATTGTGGATAATGGATAAAAACTGTTCCAATTTGTTGGCATTTTGAATAACACAACAAATATAAGTCAAACAATAATCCAATTTTTCATCAAATGTAGTTAAAATCCACCTGATTCCAATCATATCTTTTAAGATAGGATTTTAATGTGCCATTATTAAAATAACTTGGATGAACTGATATATCAGTCAAAACACCTTTTTTAATTGTTAATGAATGACAAGAACTTGAGTTTGTTTCCCACACGGCATAACGGTTGATAGTAGTCATTTTGTAAATATCCTAATATTTAATCAATAAATGCAAATAAAATTAATTTATAATTCTTCTAAAATGATTAGTCATTTCTAAGCTTTTTAACTTTTTGATTTCATTAATTTCTTGTTCTGACTTTTTGATTTCTTCAATTATCACATCATAACAAGCTTTAGTCACCACATAACCAAATCCATTTATTTTATTATCTTCATCAATAAGCAATCTAATTTTATTATCCAAATCCAATATGATATTGTTTATTTTTGGATTACTGGATTGGTTGTATAACTTAAAGAATCTTGATAGTTTACATATATCTGAATTTCCTGAAACAAAATCTGTGTCAGAATAATGTAAAAAGCTTTTTAATATGGTTTTTGTATATAGACTATCAACAGAATAATAAACTTTATTTAATTTATAGAATACACAAGATGTCAAAAATATAAATACAAATATTAACCATTCCAAACTTATTTGTGTTTCTTGAAAAGAAATAATTAACCAAATAAGAAATGCAATAATTATTAAACTGGCAAGCATTACAAACCCTATCATATTCTTATAACATAAATAACTTTCATAATTATTAATTGTTTCCAAAGATTTATTCATATCATATTCCATAATTTTCAACATTATTTAGATTTTTACATTTATAACACATTTTATGTCAATTTGTTTCTAAACCAAATAATAACATAGAACTAACAATATGAACAATTGTCAAAGTGTAAAAACAACAAAAATTGAATGTTTTTGTGTTAAGCTACGCTATAAAATAGTGCAGTTATTGAATACAAACATATGGAATAATAACAACATTTTGTGATAAAATGACACACTATACTAAACACTTACAGGAAATAATACAATGGACATTAGTCAAGAAATAGAAAATTTAAAAGCAGAACATCAAAACATTGTAAAACAATATAATATTGCCCATATTTTTCTAAAAAATACAAAACACCACCAATTGCAGAATATTTATTTTTTTCTTTTATTATTTTTATCTTTGAGTTCAACTAGTTTTGTTTGGTGGAATTTTGGCTATAACTGGTTTCCATATTTACTTGGTGTTAAAGAAATTAACATATCCATCATGTCTTTTTCAACACTGGTAAATATTGGAATATTTATTATTATTTCTATTATCGTTGACCATGTATCAAGATATTTCATTCGTGTAGATGATTCAAAGATTCTTAGTGATGATGATATTAAGAAAGCAATGGATAAAGTTATCCAAGAATATTATTTTAAAGATAATCAAGTTTTACTGGATGATACTTATTCTCAAAAGATTATTGAGCAAATGTATAATGATGATTTTCTAAAATCAATCAAACAACATATAGAAAATAATAATTTATTATCCTATTCATTTATTGACAAAAAAATTGAAATATATGAACAAAAAATACAAAAATTAGAACAAAAAATTGTAGAAAAAGAAGAATATCTTGAAAAACTTACGAAGCAAAAATCAGCATTTAATTCACTTTATCGTTAGTCGTTAAATCAGTGATACTTTCAAATTAGTGAATAGAAAATTCAGCAGTTCAATAGATCATCAGACAAGTAAATCAGTAGTTTTATAAAACATTTTTATTAAATTCTAATTAAACTGGATTATTATAATCCAGTTTTTATATGGATAATGCTTTTATATATATTCATTATCCATATTTTATCTTATCAGGCATTAATCATTAAAGCAAAGTGCAGCGTAGCAAGCAAAAAAATCACCCCAATCCCCTGAATTGCAATCTTTGTTGCAATTGGTCGCCGCTAATCGCTTAATTAGAAGCTTGGGGAAAGGAGTGGATAAAAGAAAAAATAAACTATTTTCCATATAAGGAAGTCTTTATTATACATCCATGTTTTTCTTTGTCAATAAAAAATCCAAAAAAACCTGTATTTTTAATCAAACTGTTGATAATAAATGGAATTTAGTTTGATTGAAATTACAAAAACAAGTTTTACAAAAAATATCAAAAGAAAACACTAATTTAAACAGGACAATTTATAATATCTTATAACACTGATGTAAATCAGAACATTGTTATTAAGGATTTAATAAAGATGCTTACAAAATCCAATTTCATATCATTGTCATTAAATGTGTTTCAAATGTTCAATCACATATGTGTAAACATTCACCGTTTATTGCCATCTAAGTCAAAACAGGTGTCAGTTCGCCTATTGGATGAAGAAATTGTAAAAATTGCCAATGACACCAGTAAACCAAATCACTTGGAACTATTGGATTATCGTGATGAATATCATGGTTTGGTTGATTGTTTAAATGGTAAACCAAGCAATTATCAAAAACTATATGAATCATTGATTAAACGTGGATTCAAAATTAAACATTGGCAACCAACCACTAAAGAAGATTTTTGGAATGAAAAACATCCATATATCATGATTACTTGGATGTGAAATAAAATCATCTAATTAGCATACTAAATGTACCTGTCGTACCGATCCAATTTTCAACTAATTAAACAGGAATCAAAATGAATATTTTAAATCAATTTTTCTTTGGTGCAAAACCAGTTACAGCAACAGAAGCAAAATGGATTGCACAAAATCCAAGTCAAGTACCAGTAACATTATTTGATGAAGATATTAAAAAAATTTCAGATGATTCAAACAGAGAAAATTATTTAACATTCTTTGATTATGGCGATGTTTATCATGGATTGTTACAGTGTTTTGATAGTAATCAACCAAGTAACTATCGAAACTTATACAATTCATTATTGGAACGTGGATTTAAGATTATACACTGGCAACCAACCACTAAAGAAGATTTTGAAGCGGAATTGGATTCTCATATCCAAATTTCTTGGTAATTGGTAGCACAGTGGTAGCGGCGGCGTAGCCAGCCAGCTAGACAGCGTAGCGATAGCTAGTGCAAAGCGCATAGCCACATGGTTACAGCACATAAATAAAAATTGACAACAATAATGTCCTGATTTAATATAAAACTATATAAAATCAGGACATTATTATGAAAAACATTATCCAAAAAGACATGGACTATCTTGCTACAATTTTACCAGAATCATTGTTAAAACATTACAAATTTGATTTACATCATGGTAATAAAAATCAACTATTTGAATCCAATCATGCCATTGTTTCAACTATGGATCGTTTTAATCAAATTTTAAAGAAAACATCAGATTACAACACAATTAAATTAATTAAGAAACAAATTAATATTTTAAACAAAATGGCAAATGTTTTAATTGAACCAATGAAACAAGCAGTGGATAATATGGTTTTATGGATTTCAGTAAAAGACAAGCCATTTCAATGTTGGTACACCCACAATCCCAAACTATCCGCACCATTCAAATCCAAACTTGGATTGATTTAATTACATCAAACTATCATTAAAATGATAACGTGATATTTACACGTAACTGAAAGTTTATTTATCCTTAACTTTGTTAACTAATCATCTCACAAATTAACACTAAATTGTTTTATAATAATGGAATATAAATTAGGAAATTGACGATTTTTAAAACATCTCGATTTCTAATTTTTCATATTCCATTATTTTTATAGGATTTTATTATGTTAACTTTCGCTATTGACACCATTAAAAAACTTTCCAACACATCATCCAGTAATGAGAAGCAGGAAATTTTGAAATCTACTGTTTCCCATCCAAGTGTTGAATTATTAAAGAAAGTATTTGATTTTGCTTACAATCCTAAAATCCGTTTTTATCTGAAACCTTTTAATAAAGAGGATTTGGATGAAGAAAAGTTTGCTATTCTACATTTAACTGCCCAAAATAATCCTACCGATTTAACCATGTTCCAAGTTTTAGAAAAGTTTGCCACTCGTGAAGCAACAGGCGATCAAGCTCGTATCCTTTACTTATCCTTGAAAAACAAAATTCAATCATTAGATGAATGGGAATTGTTTAACAACATCTTGGAAAAAGATTTGAAATGTGGTGTCAGCACTACCACTATCAATAAGATTTTTCCAAAATTGATTCCTACTATGGGTTACATGCGTTGTTCCCTAGTTAAAGCCATTACTGACAAAGAAAAACCTAAATGGCATAATCCAGTTATTTCACAAGAAAAAATGGATGGTATGTTTGTAAATGTCAATGTTAGCGAAACTGGTGTTCAATTCCTTTCACGAGCAGGTACTGAAATTCCAGAACTTAACGCCTTGAATCATCTGTTTAAATTGATTGAAACTGGATTTGAACCTAATCATCAATATCATGGCGAACTGTTGATGTTTGATAAAAATGGCGAAATCCTACCACGTCAAATCAGTAATGGATTGTTTAACACCATTCTTAAAAGTGCCACATCCACGAATTCCACTCAAAAGGCAACTGATTTGTTAGAAAAAGATGGATATGTGCCATTTATTTCATTCTGGGATAAGGTGCATTTTGATGTCTTGGATAATGAAAAATCCAATAAAAATGTTGCCTATGTGGAACGTTTGGAATCATTGAAAAAAGATATTCATCAAACTGCAACACTGGATGATAGTGAATTATCATTGGTCAAACTGGTTGATACACGCCACTACCCAAGTATCTTTGAAGCTCATGCTCACTTTGAACAAATGTTGGCTGAAAATAAAGAAGGTACTGTGGTAAAACTGCCATCTATGAAATGGAAAAATGGTACTTCAAAAGAACAAATCAAATTAAAAAATGAGTTCCAAATTGAATTACAAATTAAAGAATTTTTGGATGGAACTGGGAAAAATGAACAGTTCTTTGGTTCAATCCGTTGCGTTTCTGCTGATGGTAAACTGTCTGTCAATGTTCCAGTATCAGGCTTTGATGATAAATTAAAAGCAGAAGTATCTAATAACCGTGTGGATTATTTGGATAAGATTTTGACAGTGCGAGCCAACAGCATTATGCATCCAACCAACAATAACAACAACAACCAATATTCATTATTCCTACCAGTATTTATTGAGTTTAGATTGGATAAGTCTGAAGCTGATGACCTGCAAAAAATCCAAGATCAATACGAGTCATCTAAGCACAATGCCCTTAATGCCTTTGCATGATGGAATCTAGTAAATTCAAGCAATTGTTAGTGCTAAGTAATTAATAAAAACGTTCTGGTGTGTTTTAAATCATTCAAAACATGGCAGAACGTTTTTATTTATTAATTACATTTACATTAAAATTACAAAAAATACAACATAAATTCATCCAAAAATGATTTTTTTGTAATATGATGTTTTTATTGTTAAAAAACTAAGAAATAGTCAAATTATAAAGTAATAAATTTATAACATATTGATTTATAAAGATAATATTTAAAAACATCTAACAAACCATCACTTGTTTTTACACTTCTTGTCTTTTCAAATCACATATTATCCAGTTATAATGGACTTATAAACATATCAAGATTGTTAACAATTTAGATATTTATTTTGAGATCAATATTATGAAACTGGATACATTTACTTTCACTAAAAAACAACCTACTGGCATGATTGGTAAATTGGTACTTTTTATGTTGTTTGGGCTTTTTATTACCAGTGTTTTTTCTTCATCTTATTACTACACTTCAGACGAATATGATAGGGCATTTAAAGTGTTTTATACGACATCAGATAAGTTGTGGATTATTGGATTGTATTCGTTAATCTTGTCTTATTTGTTTGTTGAACTGGAACGTGTAGTCTTTATTAAAAGATGTGTTCAACGATTGGTAGAAAATAGTTCAAAAAATAAAAAAAATGTTATAATTACACCTTTTATTGCAAATCATTTTGTTAAAAAACTATTTTATACACAATTATGGTTGTTATCTATTATTACTTTTCCTATTGTGTTTAATTTGTTTGGAATTTCATTTTGGGCTTCATTGTTATTTTGCTCCTTGATGATTGTAACTGAAAGACTTTTTATTAGTAAAATCATTGATTTTTTTGGAATTAATGAAAAATATTCTTATGGAAAAAAATTTTCCATAAACCAATCCAAGTTACAATATAATTTAAGACATGTTGATATTTAATATAGAAACAATCATAATATAAATATGACATTTATTAAAATATTCTAATATGATGGAATTGGATTTTATGTGGGAAATTCTGATTATTTTAATTAGCTTATTAATAGGCTTTGCGTTTATATGGTTATGCCATTGGAGATTAAAAAACAAGGCAACTGATATATCTGATTTACATAGTTATACACAAGAAAAAGAAAATAATCAGAATATTGATATAACTAAAAATCATAAAAATATTGAAAAACATTAAAATTTAGGATTATTGATGGAAAATAAACTTTTTATTGCATTGGATATTGATGGTGTACTGAATAGCAACCAAGACCATCTAAAATTAGCTAAACTGCAACAGGAAAAAGATATTATTGGAATGGTTGAAGCGTTACAAAATGAAATCAAGTTTTCCAAAACAACCAAAGGCAGTTTATGTTATGGCAACTTTGTTAATCGCCATCAATTAAAATTACTTAATGACTTCATCAATAAAATGATTGAACAAGATTATGATGTTCATATTGTTGGTATTTCATCTTGGTTTTCCACTTATGACAAAGACATTATGTTATTGAATCATGATGAAAATGAATTGTACGATTACTTTGAATTCCATCCAAGTGTTACTTTCCATCGTGCAAAATATACAATTGGTTTATCCCATAAACGTCTTGAATCCTATATTGAATATTGTGAATCTGTAATTAATGGAAATCAGCAAAACATTAACAAGAAAGCAATTAATCATGATGCACATGGTGTAAAAACAGTTGATAATGATGGCACAGACAAATCCAATATTATTTGTTTGTACTTGGATGATTTGCGACATGATAATATTGAATTGTTTAATCAACAATTATCCAATTTTAAAAAACGCAATCCAAACATCCAATGGTTCTATCCAAAAATTACAGAACGTTTTGGTTTACAAAAAGATGATTTGGATTTGGATGTGAATGTGTAAATTAATAACATTGCATATAACAAAAAAATATTGTTGTATTAGATTGGTAAAAAACAGATAACTTATCTACCAGTCTAACTGATCCACAAATAAATAATCAATGAAAGGATAACATTATGTCAAAAACAATTTCAGCTTTAAAAACCATTTATCATGATTTATGTGAACGTGGTGAAATTGACAATAAAAACTATTCTGGTGATTTACTAAAACAATTTAGTAACAAGTCATTCTTGGATAAGATTAGAAGTGAAACTGATAGTAGATTTTTAAAAGTTTCTACTGAATTTAATCATGAATTTTATTACAAAGGCAATAGTAATGCCTGTTATGCAGTTTACACCTATAAATGTTTAAATGGCGAAACTGTAAGAATTGCCTATATTGGACAATCAGACGGATTATATCCACCAACATGGGATCAACTTGGATACTGTGATTCTAATAACAAAATCCAAGACAAACATTATATTTAATTAAATAATCCAATATTGTCATAAACAATCAGTAATCCATATCAAAATCTGATATGGATTACATTTATATTAAATATGTTTACACATATTTTCTAAAAACATCTTGTTTTTATAACAAGAAAACAATATAATATCTTCTTTCAATTCAGTTCAAATTAATCTATTTAGGTTTACTTATTCTGAAGAAATATGTAACTGAAAATATATCAGTGCATAAAATTAAAGCTCCCAAATAATTGACCAATGAAACAATCCAAGTTGTTTTGTTTGGGGGATATTTTTTTTGATTTTACTTGATTGACACTTGAACATTTGTCAAAAACCAATGATAGGTCAATCTATAACTATGTTAATATACAAATAAGGTAATAAAATGAATACTGAAAAACAATTCCCAATGGTTATTCAATTCTTGGATACTAAAAAGATTAAAGCCATCTTCTCATATGAACAACTAAAAAAACATATGGGTCAGCCTATTACTATTGTTAAAAACAATGTGATCTGATTGCAGTTAATATATTTATTAATGCAATAACTAGACAGGTAATCAAAATGAAACGAATCCAAATTGAACAGAATCCATTTGACAACATTGATACTTTAATGAATAGATTGTATAAATCAGCCCTATCCAATGAAGACACCATTTACTTTGCCAAATTTAATGGTGTTGAGTTAACTTCTTCATTAACTATGGATGAAGCGTATAAACTGGCTTGTGGGAAAAGTAAACATGAGGTTGATGTGGCAATCTTGGATGGGGATTTGGATAATGTAATTACTCAATTGCAAAGTGAAATTGATCAACGAAGCCTAAAAATCTTTTTTATCAATTCCATCCAAATCAAACTTCCTTTGCTAACTCAAGAACAAGTTGGACTGTTTAAAAAACATTATCCAATCTTCACTTTTGAAATTGCAAAAACAGATGTGAAAGTTGTAAAAATGTATGCTGGTTTAATTGATATTACCAGTGTTTTAAATGAACGTAACATCTCGTTGGCTGTTGAACGGTTGCGTGATTTAAAATTGGATAAAGATGAATTGGCTACATTGTTTAAAATGATGGAAAACATCAAAACGCCATGTTTGTTAACATTAAAAGAACGATACGTTGCGTAATTTCAACCTGTAATATGAAATAACAATCTATAAGATATACAGTATGAAATGCGAAGTTAGGATGTGATTTTAAACACATCCTAATTTTTATTTATGTTAATATCATTATTTTATAAACACATAAAATATAAGAAATATATTGATTACACATTCATATATATGCAATCAATATACACAAAACTACCTATATTTTCTTCCTGATGAACTGGAATAAGTTGGTTCATCTTCTTCATCTGGAGTAGGAATTTCAACATCTTGGATTGAGTACATTAGTTCAAGTGCTTCATCATCATCCAATCCCAGATATCTTTGCCCTTTATCATTTAGTATATAATAACCATCACTATCAGTATCCAATACATCATCAGGAAAATATTCATTATCCACTAAAACGGCAATATCTTCATCTATATGGCTATTAAACTGTTTTGAATAAACACAATTGGATTCGATTAAATAACTGTCATGATAATCAGACCAACAGGCATCTTTTTTAATAATCTTTTCTTGAAGATAATCACTTTCCACAACATGATCTTCTTCCACATAATCATTGATATGTTCTACATAAATAACATCAGATGCTTTTTTATCCAGCCATTTGTTTTGATATTCTGAATGCACAATATCATGAATATGTAATGTTTGTGTATCATTGATATAATATTCATTGTTACATTTGATTACACTTTCATCCCTCAAAGCTTCATGATAATTTTCAATCCAAATCTGATCATATCCTTTATATACTGGCACACCATAATAAGAATCATTTTCACAACCAAGACTTTTACATATAGAAGTACCTGAATCGTATAATGTGCCATCACTTTCAATTGTAAAAATTGGATTAGCTTGGTTTAAATCATAAATATTGCGACAACATGGGCATCGGAATTCATGCCATTTATTTAATACTCGTGCTTGATCACTATTTAAATCCAAATCAGATTCTACTTTTTCTGATGTAAGTTTCACTAACATTAATTCACGGTCATTATCTTTAATTTCAAAATCAATATTGCCAGATTGTGCATCACCATCAACATAGGGACCAAACCAAATATTTTCTGATTTGTTATCAATTTGTCTAGTTGTTTTTGTAATGACAATAGGTACATTTTCAAACGCTTTATCATTTTTTTTGAAACCATGTTCTTGTAATAAGAAATCAATGGTTTTACTATCACCATAACTGGACACATATTGTTTGTTCTTTAAATTAACAATTGCTCGACTTTGTGCAGACTTTATATCACCACAATAACACAACACCAATCCATTATCTTGAAAAGAGCGTTTTTCCATTTTATTATCAATTATTCCAGATTCAGTTTTTACTTTCTGATAATAATCCCAGTATGACGATGATATGGCATAAGATCGAATTGAATCAATAGTATCTTCTTTTGACATACATGAAGATAAATAAGGTGATTTATAAACTTGAATCCAGTTTTCCACATCATTATTGGGAACAAAGTTTAATTTTAAATTTCCAATTTCAGCTTTATATAAATTGGTTAAGTTTTGAATTTCTTGACTATCTGCTGGAAAATCTAAAACACGTTGGTAATATTTACCAATTGTTAATAATGACGGGCGTTTGTTATTAATGGTATTATTTCTATCACTTTTAACTTCAAAAAATTTAATTAATGGTTTGATTTCAATTGTATTGTCATTTATTATTTCATTATTGCCATTAGTTGAATTGTTTTGATTCATTAATTCTTGAGTTAAATTAACATTTTGGGGAACAACCTTATGTGGCAATGTTAATAAATATGAATTCCTGATAATTAGATTGGCAAAAATCAAGGACATACTATATTTATTGATTTCTATTTCTTCTAAAACATCATTGTGATCTTTATTTAATAGTTTACTAACCTTAATCCAATAATCATTATCTTTTAAGAAATGTTTACCAATATATTCTTGCAAATGTTTATCCACACTATCTAAATATGGATAATGTAGACAAGCAATAGTTATATCATCATTATTAATTGTGGTTGTTTTTCTTGGATTAAGTAAGTCAATTAAGTTTGTATTGTTTTCTTTATCAAAAGTTAAACTGATTTGTAGTTTTTTATCTTTTATAAATAATTTTGAAAATAATTCACCATATAAATCCAAATCAGTATTATTTTTTGTTAAACAATCCATTAAGATTTTATAATCAGGTTTTTTAAATATAAGTTCTTTAATAATTTGTTTATTTAATTTATCAACATCTTCACTATATCCGTTTTGATTATATTCTTCTTCAATCGCACGATTAAGTAGCTCATTAGATATTTGATGATTTTGAAGAAATTCTTTTATTTCTTTTGAGTTGTTTTTATAAGCATAAGGTTTGGGTAACTTTTCTACAGCAGAACTAAAACTTGGATTTTCATGGTTTTTAATTAAATTAAAATAATGCCAACTCATTCCCAATTCAATTTTAGAATTGTAATTAAAATGGATTGCATTAAAATTTTGCCAAATATAAAAAGGTGATAAATGTTTATCTTCATTTGGTAAATCATTTTCAATATAGGATAAAAAATTTTCTTTAATAACATTGGTTATTAAATCAACTTGTGATAATTTCATTATTTCAAAATTAGTAACTGTTATGAATATTTTAGTTAAATTTTACTTATTAATTATCCAAAATAATATATATATAAACACTATCCACAAATATTTACATCCAATAACATAATTTTATCCAAATCTTATATATCTCACTTTATGTTTTGGATTATAATGATGGTTAATTATAGATTGATCAGCATTTCAATCGACAGAAAGATAGTTCAAAATATTTTTTAATTAAGGATTACAAAATGCAACTTATGCCACAAATCCATTTCATCCAAGATGATTTAATCAAGTTGTTCAAAAATGATAAAACACATGTGTTAATTCATGGCTGTAACTGTTTATCCACTATGGGAAAAGGTATTGCACTTTATATTCGCCGTGAATTTCCACACGCCTATCAAGCTGATAAACAATTCTACTTGGATAAATCTAAACGATTGGGTAAATTTTCATATTGGAAAAAGCCAAGTAAAGCTGGTTGGATTATCAATGCCTACACACAATACAATTACAAATCACAAGGCACTTATCCAAGTCAAAAAGTAGATTTGTTTTCTTATGATACTTTTGAACAACAGATGAAAGACATCTTCCAATTTCTTAATAAAAACTGGCAAGCAGAAACCAATAAATCATTAGATGAATTGGTTATCAGTATGCCTATGATTGGATGTGGATTGGCTGGTGGTAATCCTGTAAAAATTGTATCCATGTTGATTAATGCCTTTAATGATGTTTATGGTAAAATGGATAAAAAACCCAAAATGATAATTGCTGAAAAGAATTATCAAAGCTACTTGGATTTTTGTGAACAACTTAAATCAATGATTTAATTTAATATTGGAATCATTTGGTAAATTATCTAAACGATCTAAAAGATTAATTGTAACAACAATAAATTATAATTATAATTATCCATAACAAAAGGTCATGATTTTTAACATGACCTTTTGTTATATCACTGGTCTAAAATCCCAAAATCACATTGTGTAATAATCAGTCACTTTTTGTTTAATTGTAACAACATCTTCATCACACATTGAACCATATGTATCTTGGATAAATTCATCAAATGATTGTTCATTCACAGCAACAATATTACCTTGTTCATCCAGTTCAACTTTATCAAAGAAATACAAACTATCACGTCCATTTTTGCTAAAGACATCGCCACTATATTTATTACATTGTGATTTAACAAAAGCAAATTTTTCATGATATTCTTCTTCTGTCCAACCACTATCCATAGCTGCCTGATATTCAGCTTCATCCAATGTGTCAAACAATCCAATTGGATTACCATCATGTGAAAGATGATATTTAATTACATTTGCCATTTTTATCCTTTATTTTCATTCATTGCATCTTTGATGACACTATTCATCAGTCTCATAAGAAGTTAGAGTACTGATTTGATTAAAACACACCTTTTTAATATGTGTTGCAGGAATTTCCCAAGAATTTTCCAGCAACATTGAGATTGCTGCTTGCTTTAAACTTTCATCTGAAAACGAATCTGGATGATCATCCAAATGCACAACACCAATACAGTTTTTACTATCATTATCAAAAGTAAATAGCTCACAATTATTGACATCCTCCCCTTGCTAAAGCAAGGAGATTCCTACGGCGGTTAGTGATGTTTTACCAACTCGCTTCGGTGGGTTCGTGCTGCTGACAACCTAACTGCATTGTTCACTTCACACGCGCAACGGACACGTCCTGCCCTGATTTGACTGTTTATTGTGCCGCCAATAATTCTTGACCGCATCGTAATATATTGATTGCACCAACAACATCGGCATTGTTTTCATAGCCGCACGCTACGCATTCAAATACAGCCTGCGTTTGGCGGTTTTCCTTTGCGATATAACCGCAACAAGGACAGGTTCGACTGGTATTTTGCGGTGGAACGGCAAACAAAAAACCACCATTCCAAGACAATTTGTACGCTAACTGTCGCCTAAATTCCGACCAAGACTGGTCTAAAATCGCACGATTTAAACCTGACTTTTGTTTCACATTCTTGCCATGTTGATTAGCATTACCTTTTGCCGACTTAGACATGTTTGCTATTTGCAAATCTTCAACATATACAATCGCGTGGTTTTTGCTGATTTTGCTGCTGATTTGATGCAAGTGATTTTTGCGGATGTTACTGATTTTATGGTGCAATTTAGCAATTTTTGCTTTTAATTTTTGCCAATTTTTAGAAAATTTGGTCTTATTTTTAAAGCGTTTTTGTAGTTTAGCCAATTTGCCTTTTAGGTTCTTAAATGCGTTAATCGGCTCAAAATATTCTCCGTTGGATAATGTTGCAAAGCGCACGATACCCATATCAATACCGATTTCTCCACCGTTGGGTTTTGGCGTTTCTGTCTCAAATTCTGTTTGAATGGAAACATACCACTTACCGCATTTTTGGCTGACGGTTACATTTTTCAGGGCGAAGCAACCTGAAATAGCTCGGCTATTGCGATAACGCACCCAACCTATTTTGGGTAAATAGATACGATTATTTTGTTGTTCTAATTTACAGCCTTGCGGAAAGCGAAAACTGTCTTTTTCACCCTTGCGTTTGAATTTCGGAAAGTCCGAACGTTTAGCGAAAAAATTTTTGAATGAATTTTCTAAATCTTTGAGCGATTGCTGCAAAACCTGACTGTGGCAATCTTTTAGCCAAACTAGCTCACGTTTCCATTCAGGCAGCAAATTCGCAATTTTGGCGTAACTGAATTTGAATGATTTGTCCGCTTCGTACTGTTTATTTTGATAATCTAAAGCGCGATTGAATACAAAACGCGAACAGCCGCAAAATTGTTTCATTTTGCGAACTTGTGCGCCGTTAGGCATCAATTCAAATTTAAACGCTTTGAGTATTTGCATGGTTTCGTAGATAATGGAATTTTTGATTATTCTACACTTATTCTATGAAAAAAGAAACTGATTTAAGACGTGGTAGACACTTTATTTTTAACTTACATGTTTAAAAAGTGTCTATTTTAAAACTCGTAAACAGCTTGAAAGATGTATCTAGTCGTATGATTAGGCAAAAAAAATATCCAAGTATTCGTGAGAAACTTTGGGGTGGTCGCCGTCTTATGTTGCAGGTAGTTGTGGCGGTGTGCCTATTTCCATTGTTCGGCAATATATTGAGCAGCAAAATACGCCTGACTGAAATTCAACGTTTTTAGGACTGATTCGCAGTCATCACCTGATATCTCCGCCGTAAACGGCGAAGTTGCACAGCTACGGCGTATTCGGATAAATTGATGTAAAATATAACCACCACATCCATTTTTACATTTAAATAAGGATTGATTTATGACTAAAATTTTTTCTGTTTCAGGTGATACACCAGATCCATTTTTAGAAGTTAATTTAAATAAAGGGCAAAAAATATTCTGCGAATCAGATGCAATGGTTTACATGAGTAGTAACTTGGATTTAACAGGTAGAACCAATGGCGGTTTTTTAAGGGCTATTTTTCGTAATATAGCCAATGGGGAATCATTATTTCAACAAGAAATACATGCTATTCGTGGCAATGGTAACGCCTTACTTGCGCCAGTTACACAAGGTGGGATCGTTTTGCTAGAAGTAGATGGTAACACACAATATAATGTTGCTGATGGGGCTTTTTTGGCTTCTACTGAAAACGTCCAATTAACAGCAAAAACACAATCCATTACTGGCGCATTATTTGGAAAAACTGGTGGATTCTTTGTTGGACAAACATCTGGTAATGGTGAATTGGCTGTTAATGGGTTTGGTACGCTATATATACTAGATATTGACACCAAACCAAACGAATATGAAATCATTGATAATGGTCATATTGTTGCATGGCAAACCAATCTAAATTATTCTATTGGTGTTTCAACCAAGAAAGACAGTGGTTTATTTAAAAATATGTTCAATTCATTAATTAGTTCTGAAGGGCTTGTTTTTAAAGTAAGTGGAAAAGGAAAAGTAGTTATCTGTTCAAGAAATAGGGGCAGTTATTTACAACAGTTGGCTGTTGAACTTGGATTGAACAATCAAAAAAGTAATTAGTCATAAATCATAGATTGTTATTGCTGGTTATCTCCTGATCCTTTATCTTTATCATATATAACCATTTTTAACATTATTGGTGGACTTGGATATGATATAATGTGAAAAATAAGTAATAATTGCCTGACGATCTGATACACTTACAATCATCAGACCACAAGAACCTAAGTGAGATTTTCCATGTCTGAAACAAATTTAATTTTAGTCATATCCAACAATCAACTAAAAGTGGCACAATCCAGTATTTTAGGGGATCAATCGAAAGATGAATGCAAAAAAATCTTGGATTTTGTACAAAAAATATCTAATGACAACTTGGTAATGAAACAATTCCAATCACAATTGAACAAATGCCAATTTATCCAAGATAAGAAAATGAAATTTACCATTCAAAAAAATGAACTGGATAAGTTGTTGTGTGAATTGAAATCAAATAATCCAATCTTTACCAACAAGGAATTGATTTCACGTTTAACAAAAGAACTGTATAGTATTGAACCAAAACCAGATTCAACGTTTGTACAATATTTTAAAAATCATCAAAAAATTGAAGAAGATATTGTAACACTTGGAAAACATGATTATGCTACAATGGAATTAAAAGTTCTAATTGGTGCGTATAAAGATTTATTGAAACAAAACTATATATTATCAGATCATTGTGGTGCAAATATTTTTGAACAAATCCTATCATCCAAGTTAGATACTATTTATTTGGGAAATAATATCCAAAGTTTAAAATATTTGGAAAACAATTTGTTTATTTATTTGGTTAACTTGGATAAAAAACAGGTTGAAATTTATTATCAATATACAGTCCCAAATCTACTAGATTCATTGGATCCAATGGACAAAGATGAACAATCATCTGTTTTAGGTTCAATTATTAAACAATTAGCAAATTTGGATGCAGGTCAGGATATTAAATTATTAAATATTTTTAATTTCTCATATGTTGCCAATAATAGTGTTAATCAATTAGTTAATGATTTGTATCAGTTAATTGACTAGATTAAAAATTAAATTATTGTTTTAATCTATGTGTGCTATCTACCAATCTACCGCATAGCGCATAGTGCATAGCGCACAGCAAACAATATCAACTTGGAATGAAAATGAACCACAAATTACGCATTATTAATGTTTTTATTTTTGAAGCTGTTGCTATTTTTATTATTACTCCTTTATTCAGTTTCATCTTTAACAAGCCATTAGCTTCAATTGGATTTATTGCTGTTCTAACATCCATTATTGCTATGTTAATCAATTATGTCTTCAATCTGTTTTTTGATAAATGGTATACTTATCCAAAATACAAATTATTGGTTCGTACCATTTTATTCCAAGTGGTTATTTTGTCATTTTTTATTCCATTTGTAATGTTTATGTTGGATTTTAGTTTTTATCAATCCGTTGTTTACAACACATCTGGCTCACTGTTTTTTATGACCTATTTTTATATTTACAACTTTATTTTTGAAAAAGCTGTAAACCATTTTAAAATGAAAAAATATAATCTTAATTAAATTATCAACAATCAATGAATAAGGAAATTGAAATGATTTTGTTATTAGACAATTTTAAAATTGACACATTAAAAGCTGAATTTGTGGATTATATTAAAAACGAATTTTCAGAAGAAGCAGCAACAAACATTAACGATGAAATGGATGAGTTATATGATAAGTTCTTGAAAAATAATAAATTTAATACAAACGCATTTGGATTTTTTGCTGAAAATTTCTTCTTGTTTTTAAAATCCCATCATCCAAATCTTATTAAGGAATCTAAAATTGTTTTTGATAAATGTGAAAAAATGCATTTATTTGATGAAACTGCACAGGATTTAATGTTTCAAATTCATATTCCAATCCAATATTTAAATATTAAAATGTCTATGAAAAAATCAAAGTTTACTGGGAAAATCTCATGTAACAGGATTAATTTTGATTGGATTGGACAAGACAGTAAGTAGAAATTCCATGTTTTACTACAATAAACTGTGTAAAATTTCATAAAAATAAATCCAAGATATTTTAATAACATGGCATATCTTGGATTATATTATGTATCATAAATGATATATTTAAATTTTTTGTTTTCTAGTTTTTAAATTGTAATCTAATGATTCTTCATTGTTTTGTGTTATTTTTTGATGAAACTCTATCATATTTCTTTTTAAAATATTTTCATTATTAGACAATTTACTTGCAATAGATGGTAAAACCACAGATTTTAAAACATAATCTTCATCAAATTCCACTTTGATGTTATCACTTTGTTTATCAACTGAACTAATTGAATTATCTATTGGATTATAAAAATAATTTTTTTCTTTTTGTAACATATCTATATTTATATCACTATCTTTATCTTGATGAAGATCATAAAGATAAGAGTTTCTAACAGCATCATAAAAATCTGATTTAATATCATTATCTACTTTTTTCAATTTGTCAGCAAGCTCTACAAACATTGATGGTATTGGGCGAAAAACTTGGACTTTATGTTGTTCATCAAAATTTGATTCCATCATCCAGTCACGAATATTTTGAATTTCTTTTGGCATTGTGGGATTAGAAACTCGTTCATATTGCTTATCTTCATATGGAAACTCCCCTAATCTATGAACTTTTTTTAATGTGTTAAGTTGATGTACAGATATAGTAAAAAAACCATTTACATATCCATCCAATTCTGGATATTTTTCACCATGTTTAACTTCTGTAATTTCAGAAGTAATTGGATTTTTAAAAAAGGATGAATCCAAACGTTTATTATGTGTCATTGGAATAAAATTTAATGATAAGAAATTCATTTTATCATCACTTATACCTAAATATAAATTATCTAACTTGATATTTTCCATATTAATTGAATTAATGATTATTTTAATATTATATAAAACAACTAATGTGTAATTATGATTAATTTAAAGTGCATTAATTTGTAAATTATTTTAAATAAGAACTATGTAATTAAATGAAAGACGCTATTTTAAAATCAATTTAAACTTTAATTAATTTCATTTAAAATCAATCAGTTAAATTTAAAGTTAAAATTATTAAAAAATAACTATTGACTTATAAAAAAATAATGATACTATATTAACTTCATCAACATAATTATAAATATAAAGTTGATAAACATTTAATAGTAATAAATCTAAGTGTAGGAAAACGGTTAATCCACTTGGTTTGGGACCAAGATATTGCAAGTTCGAGTCTTGCCACTTAGACCATTGTAAAATATCCAAGAACTTTAGAATAATAATAAAAATGAGTTCTTGGATATTTGCTATTTATAACGATCTAATATGAAATTGAATAGTAATTAACAAACGAAAATCAATAAATCCAAGTTGCTTTATAGTGCAAGTGCACAAAATTAAAACACCTAATATCAGTAGGTGTTTTGTCAGATACTCCAAATTACATTTTCATTTTTGAGTGTGGTGTGTTAGTGGCCTCATCCATAATTTGGACACAAGCTTTTTCCATTGCTGAAGAGTTAAATTGCCAATCTGAAATAGCACGATCACAAAAACGTTCATTTTCAGTTCTTTTTAATAAATTAACCAATCCTCCATTATTAATAATTTCTGAAGAATCATTTAATTCCTCATTGATTTGGATAACCATATCACGAGCTTTACTGTCAGATAATCCATGCGCTTCTGCAATCATAGAAACATTCATTGGAGAAACTTTATTAAAAATATTCTTTTTTGTATTAAACATAGTATTGTTAACATCATAAATTAAGTATTAATATTATATCAAAGTTATTGTAATTAAAATTATTTTGGATATTATTTTATTCAAAAGTAATAATTTAAATAAAATAATATCTGCAACATCCTATAAATTGGTTACACTGAAAGGCGATGTGGCCAATGCAATTACGCTGTGACGAATTTCTAAATGGTGATTGAAGATGATCAATAAAAATTGAATTTATCCATGATCGATTTGGTTAGAATGTAAAATAATTTTGTATCAATTTAATTTGTTAATTTTATTTATAATATCAATATAATGACTCAAGATTGAATTGATTCTAAATGTTATTAGACTAACAATACAGAATTAAAGATTGAAAATGAAGATAAGTGATAAAGGATAAAGTTAATGAGTGAAAATAAAGCAACAACCATCTACAACATGAAACATGATATTGCACAAATTTTATTAGAAGATGTAATCAAAAAGGATCCCGAAGTAGTGGATTTTTTGGATTATGTAATTAATGAAACACCATATTATGTAGAAGTTCAAAAACTGGAAAACAAGGGGCAAACACTATTATCAATCCAAGATCGTGTTGATATATATACGAATAGAAGTAGTGCGATTGAATATAATGAAGAGTTTGCACCAAATCAAGTTGTTTTTGAAATAATTGATTCACTAAAAGATTTAGCTGTTTACAAGCATCACAAAACTGATGAAAATAAGATCAATGATGCTGATATTTTGTCAGTAACAAAAGGTGTTTTAGAAGATATATTGTTTACACAATATGAAAATAACCAATTTGATTATCCAAGTTTAACTCAATTAGTAGAAGATTATGTTAAGTATTGTGAAAAACATGATAAGCCTATGCCTAATGTGGAACAGTTGAAAAATAAGTTAAATCAATATGAATTGGAACATATTTATATGGATGTTTCAGGTAATATTGAACCTATATTGTTCACTACAGAAAAAGTGGTAGTATGTGACTTACCTAAAGCCGAGATTAATTCTGATTTTCTTCACATTGAATATTTACCAATTACGACTATGGCTCGTTTGTTAAGAAAACAAGATGAATGGATTGATGATGAAGACAGATTAGAATTTAATCAAAATCGCAAAGAACATATCCAAGAAATTATTGATTATGTACAAAATGATATAAAAAATAATAATAGTGGTTTCTTACGTTTGATGGTACAAAACAACTTACCATTAGATATATTAACACAAGAATCCAATTTATATAATCTATCAGAACAGCAGGAACAATTTAGACAAGATATTAAAAAAGAACTGGATTTTGCTGATATTGGGTATACTGGATATATGGCTTATGCAACACAAATGGAATATGGTGAAGTGTTAAAAGCCAATATTTATAACGTATTAGCTAATCTAAGTGAAGCTGATAATAAACTAAAATCAGCAAATAATGAAGAATTACCAGTGAAATTAATTGATATGTTAAGTGATGATTTGAAAGCTTCATTTGCTAATGAAGGTATTAAAATTAAAAATGTTTATGGTGGCATATTAAACTCTGAATCAGGTAGATGTAGTGCTTTTTGCATGGATAAATTTGAACTGGAAATACCTTATAAAGATTTTTTTATTGATTTAGATAGTAATGGAAGATATGGATATAGTGTTGATAACATTATAGCCCCATCTTTAGATTTTTATACACAAGGAGAAAGTAAATTGTCCAAGCTATCCAGTCAAAATATTGCAATAAATAATGAACTAGCCAAAAACTTTACACAAAATGCTAAAGAATATTTGAAACAATTAGATTTAGAATTGGATGATGAAGAAGTAAACAAGAAGAAAAGTAAATTAAGGATGTAATAAACATTAAAATAAGTAAGAATCAAACAATAACTGATGTTGCTTTTTGATTCTTACTTATTATTTCTAACAATCAGTGAATTATATTAATTGCAAACATTAATTATTTTATTATCCACAATCATCAAAGTTTGACTACGTACTAACCAAACAAATCCAATGTTTCATTTGGTTTTTGATATAGTGATAAGAAGTTTTGAGGTGTTTTCATTGTTTCTTCTAATAAGTTGTTCTTATATAATGAACAAAACAAAGCTGCTGCATATGCCTGACAGTTTAATGATTTTTTAGGATTAAATTCAATATCAGTAAAAGCGTGATATTCTAATAATGGTTCATGATATTCTGGATGCTGCATTAAGGCATGCAAGTATATCCAATTATAATAGGCTGAAATTGGATTAATGTTCCATTCTTTTTCTTTTTTACCAAATGTTCTGAAAGCAATAATGTTTCCAGATGTTTTTAATCTTGAATCGGTCTTGGCTTCAGCAGGACTTTTATATAACAAATCCAAGTATTGAATTTCGCCTTGATTGCCATTAAACACTTTGCTACTTTGATAAACAGATTCAACACTAAACTGTCTGCCTTTTGCACTTTTAATTTTAAGATTAAAGGCACTTAATGCTACACCAATTTGTTCTATTGAACGTGTTGATATTTCTAGTATTTTGGAAACACCATCTACCTGTTTTGCATGTTCATGCAAGGAAGCAATTGATTGTTGTTTATCCTTAATAGTTAATCCAGTATGCCATGTGAAATCAATGTTTTGAGTTTGTACCAAATCATCAATATTAATATTATTACTGGATAAGTTTGGATTTGTGGGTATAAAAATAGGACGAGTTGCCATGTGTATGTCTTCGATTTTTAATATAATAACAATTAACTTTGATTGGTGTAGGTTTTATAATAGTTTATAGTTATAATATATAAACCACATCATAACGTTTCAATCCAGTTTGATTATTAGATTATAGATTAAAAATAAGATTACAGCTAATTATTTGGATAATTAGCTGTAACTATATTAATCAATGATTAGTTAAAAATGGTGGGGCGGATGTTATATATTTGATAATGTGATATTCATCAGAATAATGTTCGTTATCATTTAGTTGTTCAATATCCACATTTAACATTTCTTTATTGTGTGATAGTGGAAATAATTCAAATGAAATAATAGATTCTGGATTTTTAATATCATGGCATTGTTTGATTAGTTGGATATAGTATTTTACTAATTCATCAATGGATAATGGACATTTTCTTGTCGTTAAATCCTTTTTACTATAAAAACGCAAACTATCATATTCATCATTATTATTATGAAAATAAACAAAGCGGCAATCATTTAAATCAGATAGTTTAGTGTTTGGAATAGTGAATGTTGGATGGTTTTCAATAATATATAAACTAAAAGTTTTCCAATCATTAAAATATTTTTTTACAAATTGTTCAGCTTCATTATCCAAATGATCGGCACATTGCCAAATCCATAAATAATGATATTTAAAATCTTCAATTTTAATTTTATTATGAACATATCTATTCCATAAGCAAATTAATTTATAAAAGTTATGTTGTTTCAAATTTAAAAAATATGTTTTCAAATTATCACTAATCATTTCTTCAGTTAAATAACTATGGTTTTGTGTCATAAAATTGTCCTTAATCCTTAAAATACTTTTCCATCATGTAATTATAATGATTGTATTATAAACAATAAGAAACAACTGTTAAGATGAATAAACATCTTGTAAAAGTTTGATAAAATGTAATCAAAAAATCTTGGATATTAGATAATAAAATTTCATTTAACTTAATGTTTATTAACACATATATGGATTACAATCATTCTATTAAATTTAAAATTAAGGAATAAAAATGACAATTTTATATGAAAATATATGTATTAATCGTCAAACTAAATGTGGACATCTAGTTTCCAAAATTGTTATATCATCAAATAATACAACAGCCAAAATCCAATATACACTAGATGGAAAACCATTTGATTTCTTGTTTAGTGATTTGCCAACCAGTATTCATTTTATTGCTTCTAGTGGTTTATTACAAAAACACCTTTCCCCATTAAATATGGGACAACAATATCTAGCTTATATTGGATGTGTTGGTTTATATAACGAACCAATTATATTAGGTGTTTCTGATAATGCAACTAGTGAAAATTGCGATATTATTTTGATTTCTGAAGATGAATTGAAATTATTCAATCAAAATCACATTGAAGCCATTAAAAAAGCTATTGAATATGAAGAAAGTGTTATTGAAAACACTAATCTTTCAATGGTTTTTGTTGAAAATGGCAATGTTATGAAAGCTAAAATGAATGATTGGAAAATGAAACGTTTACCATCATCATGTGGTTACACAATTCCAGAACAATCATTTAGCCATCCAAATGTAACTATAAAACCAATATGGCACATTCATCACAACAATGATAATTTAAATAAGAATGAATTTTGTTATTATGATTTATATCATTGTAATATATCAGATGGATTAATTTCTGAATTAAATGTATTCCGTGAAGAAATAGAAAAAATTAGACTTGCCTGTTATCATATCAATGAATTGAAAAGAAAATTGGATGAAGCTTATCAATTCAGCAAAAAAATTAATGACATATGCAATAGCAACGCGAAACAATCGCCATTGGATCAATTAAGTTATCAAGAACTAAAACAAAAAGAAAAAGAATATGATTTGACATTTAATGAGGGCGGTGATGGATTTAATCCATATCGTGCCTATTTAGAAGAAAAATTTAATGAACCAATTCCAATGAGTAAAGATTTGGAAACAAAACCTGATTGTTAAATTCTAATGATTTAAATCTATCAATAATACTTCAAACAAACAGTTTTAAAATAAATCACAATTGGATAACATATTTTAACAGGTAAAATCGTTAGAATAGGATAGCTGATTAAAGACAACTATCAATTATATAAAGATGAAAATTATGAATATCTTTGATTTCTTATTCAACAAAAATGCAGAAAAGGCTAAAGACCGCTTCCTCAATAAGATTTTTTATTTATATCCAGAAACTTGTAATTTTAATGGGCATATTTTCCAAAACTATGAAGAATATCGTATTTATTTTCCAGTTTTGATTAATTGCTTGCAAAATAGTGTTCTTTTTAAAGATGTGATTGCTTATAAAAACTGCTCTTCATGGAAGAAAGAGAAGTGTAGCCATTATGCGCTTGGGATTAATAGGTGTTTGAATAGGTTTTGTATCTTGGACTCTAGCTTTTATGATCCAGATAATGAATCTCTTTTTAATGGATTCTTCCGTTTTCGTTCTGCTGTGATTCAAATGCTACGAATACTACAAACACACATTACTCATTATCCAAATTTCAGCGATTCAAGTAATATTAAATTGAATCCTAGTAACAATATTAATGTTTTGATTATGGATAATCTGAAAATTATTGATGAAGTTTACAATAAAGCTAAAATCAGTGATGCCACACTTACTGATAACGTGTTAGAAAGCCAAGCAAAACTTTTGGAAGAAAACAATTCCAAGTTATACACTCATATAAATCCAATTCAAACCTTGTAAAATTATACAAGAATCATAATAATCCACCATATTAAATATGGTGGATTATTTATTAATTAGTGAAATATTGGTTTAATAATTAACTGTGTTGTTATATATATATTACATTTCTTTTGTAGTTAATTTGACATTTTTTAGTGCCTCTTTCAATCCATTTACAGCCTCATCCACAAAAATTTTGGCTAATGGGCGTTCAAGTGCGGCTTCATATTGATAATGGCTAAATATACCACCTGATTCAGTCCAAGATACTTCGCGTCCAACAGAGTTTAAAGCATAAAATAATACACGATCATACTCTTTTAACCATAGAAAATAACGTGTAATAATGATACCTTGTTGTTTGGCACATTTGAATAAAGAGAATAAGGCAGTAGAAACATAAGCATGTTTGGACATTGTTTTGATTAAAATTGGATTGGATTTGTGTTTTTCAAACAATTCAAGTCCAGCCGCGAAACTGATTTTACCTTTTGAATCCGCCCCAAATGTATAAGCAATATCCATTAATGCTTCTTCGGCATCATATTTGTTACCTTGCCAAAACTCAAAGAAACATCCAACTAATGCTTTAGTATACGGTTTTAAGTTCTCAAGTCCAGTATACAACTCTCCTAATTGTAATGCAAAATAACGTCTAGCTTTTTCTTCATTTAATGATTCAACGTCTTTTTTATTGTTGAGTAGTTTAAATTCAAATGCAATATCTTTTGGTTTTTTTGCACTTTCCCAACCTGGAACATCATTGCCCAATAAGTTCTTATGTGCAATAGGTTCCAAGTATTTCCAAACCAATTTTTCTTGTTTTAATAAACTATCACGAGTATAAATCTTACTATATTTCAATACCACATATAATTTGTCTTTTGTGAATGTATAAACAAAAAAGCCAATAATTAATAAAAATGGCAAGAAATAATAATTGATTATATAGCCAAGTTCCATCACTTCATCAATTGTCCAATTATATGATGGTGTATGTTTCAATTGATGTAATAAATTAATATGTTCTTTTGTTGGAACAATTCTTGAAATAATTTCCAATTGCCACATTTTCATTGTAAGAAAGTATTCTTTTAAAACAGGGTACAAGAAATACATTGCAACAATAACTGCTACAATGCCAATACCCCAAAATATCAACTCTTCATCAGAAGAATCATTGTTTCTATGATTTTGTGCCATATAATACATATTATTTGTTATATGATAAAAATAAAAAAAAATATCCAAGAAATCCATACTGTTTCTTGGATGATAAATTTGAATATATATTATGATGAATATATCTATTTATTATTTAATAATATGTTTATTAAAATACGATTGATTTAATTTGCGTAGTTACAATTTTTTTTCAATCAGAAATAGCTACGATTTATTGAACACATTAAAACTAATATTATTTTCTTGATATATTGATATAGTAATTACATCTTCTAAACCAATAGTAAATTTCAACTCATTTAAACTAAAAGTTTTTTAATCTTATTGAATATATAATGTTTGAAAACAACCACATTCAGGAATTTTTATATAGCATATTCACTATCTACTTATCGAGATTATATTTTTTGTTAAGAATGGAAATGGCAATAATGAAACACTAACTAATGTAGCAAAATTAAATTGTTTAACTAATAAACAACTGATGAAAGAGAAAGTTGATATCGTTAATTTAACTAACAATAAACATATAATGGGAACATTTTATTCATGACAGACGAGTGGATTTAGCCTTATTTTACCAAGCATGTTTGAAACAAGAAAAGATTACAAAATCACCATCCAAGAAGTTAATATCTTAAATGAAAATGTTGACAACATTAACACATATTCAATTGTGATTCCTGTTAATAACAAAGTCTTAACTGGACATTCCAGCAATAATGAATATGTTTTTATTCAAGAAAATCCAAGTTTATCTACACAAGTAATACAAAACGACTTAAACTAATTCTTTTCTTTGAAATTGGATTATAGCATGATTATTTTCGTGTCCATTGCTACCATATTTATGGCTTATTTTATGATTAAATATTGGTTCTTTATGACAATAAAATCTTTTGAATTACTAAATAAACAATCCATTAATAGTGATATTGAAGTGAATAAGGATATTCAAAAACTATAATGACACACCAGAAAAGATCAAATCCACATGATAAATGAAAATTCAACCATGTGGATTTCTTTTATTTATAATTCATCTTATTTTGATAAGGACGTTACAAACATTTAAAAAAGTGTTCATAAATATATTTATCAAAATCATCCAAGATATTGTCATCAGTTAGCCATGTGTTCACAACTTGAATGAAAAGTTTCATAATCTGAAGCATTTGGATATGGTTTTCAATATCATCCAAATCTTCAATTAAGCCACAATCATTTTGTTCAAACCAAAAATAAAAATGGTCATATTTAAAAACAGTTAAATATGGACTATATTCATCGTCACCATTCCAACTTGGATTTGGTTGTAGTTCATGTGTAAACACAAATCCAGCTTCTGCTTTAAAATGTTCCAATAATTCCAACATCTTGCAGTTGTATTCAGTTGGTTCAGTGTAACCAAGCTTTACAATATCACTGCCTGTAAAACGAATTGTTTTAAACTGTTCATGTTTGTTATTATTGGATGAGTCAAATTGTTTGACAAAATAATTATGTTTTGGACTCATTAGAATTATCCTTGTTAAACACCACTACAACTTTTGAAGTTTATATTATAACTAGATAAACATGGATAGTAATGTTTGAAAAAACAAATCTGTGTGAATGAATGTAAAATATTCATTTTTGATTAGTTATGATTTAGATTGTGATTGATTCAATAAACTAAAAACACTACATCCATTATTTTCATAAACAGATATAGTGTTTTAATGGTTTATGTGATGATATTCAACGAATTAACTAAGTTAAAACCTTAGTAATTAGAATCTATTTACTTTGTTTTGTACTGTTTCCAGTTTTAACTTGATTAATTTCTTTCAAGTACAAAGATAACATATGAGCATTAATGTAATTTAATTTATAAAGATAGTTTGTATTGGATGTCATAATAATCTCCTTATTATATGATTTATTTATTTGTGCAATTTGTAGTGTAGCTGTTTTACATGTTTCAATGTATGTAAAGTAACTACGCTGTACAAGCTCAAAATTAACAGAATAAATTTATTGTAACATATTTATCTTTAAAAATGAAATAAAACAACAAATTTAATCCATTTTTTCTATATTCTCAATATATTTTTGACAAAAATGCAACAATTATGTAATAAAACTATATTTTACACTTTGTCAATAATCTATATTCAAAATGGCAAATAGCCACTTCATTAAGTGGCTATTTATATAAAAATGTAATATAATGATAAACAGTATATTACATTTTTATTTTGCTTTTTGGCTCATCCATTTTTAAATGTTCACTTGGATTAGATAAAACTTGTTCTACTGTTTTTGATAGTGAAAACTCATCACTATATTCAAACAACATTGCAGAAATGGTGTGTTTTACAAAATCATCTTCTGAATCAACTGATTCACCATTAATAGAAATATGAGAATCCAAATTATTAATGAAAGTTTCCATTATGCCATAATTATTAAAAACATCTGCAATGGATTCCTTTTTATCCTGATATTGTTCTACTGCTGTTAACAGTAACTTGGATAAATTGTCATCACTTAAATTCTGAATCAAGTCTGGATCAATCGCATAATTATATTCACTTTGCATTTCAATTGCTGATTTGATTTCTTCAGCAATATCTTCTTTATTGGATGGATTTAAGAAATAATTTTCAATAGCTTGTGGAATTTTGTCATAAGTTAATTCCAAAAAGATATTATCAAAATCAGGAACATCTTCAGATTGTCTGGCAACTTTCCAAACTTCATCTTCTGATACAATGGATACATTATTTTTAGATAAGAAAGAATCAATATATGATATATCAGGAATGTAATAAAATTTTAGCATAATGTTTTCATTTTAAAATAGTTGATTAATATATTATATCTATTCAATTTGTTTTTTTACTATTATTAACATCAAAATATGTAAAACTATATCCAGTTTTATTAAATTCATTAATCCAAATTGGATGATGAATCAGTAGTTAGATTGATAAATCGGTCGGTAGATCGATAGTTAAATAAAATGAATTGAATCTACTATTTATCCAAGATGGCATAAAAACATCGTAAAACAAGATTATCCGTTTCAAATCCATCCAAGCTATAATTATAGTGGATATTAGGTTTTATATAATCCAGATATTGCAATTCATTCCATTTTGTTTGAGATTGTTTCATTAAAAACTGATATAGATTATCATTAATAACATCATCAATCCAAAAGCTAATTCGATGTTTATGACAAAAATCCAGCAAACATTGGATAAGTTTGGTGCATAGTCCTTGTTTTTGATATTCTTTTTTAATTTCAACATTTCTTAATGATAAAAATAAGTGTTCTTTGGATTGAATTGTAATAGGTTTAACTGACGTTACTGATTGTTCATCTTGATTAACTTTATTTAAATTAATAGAACGATAAACGGTTTGGATGTGTAAACAATCAAAAACATCTAATAAACTGGATGAATTGTTGTGATGTTTAATTACAGGTAAAGTAACAATGGTACTGAATGATTTTTTATTTTCATTTTGAAAATCTTGGAAATCAGCTTCCAATAATTGAATCACATTATCAAAATTAATATCCATTCACGATCCTTAATTCTACATGTTTATATATTCAATAATCTAACTTATCATTCACACAATTGATATGATAATCGTATAAATAATAAAACACTTGCCATCAATTAGATATAACCAATAGCAAGTGTACCATTTTAGACATATCAATTATGTTCACATAATTCAAAAACCACACTTAATTCATCTGTCAAATCCAGTTTATATTGTTTGTTTTCTTTGAACAAATCTTTTAATGATTCTGTTTTTAAGAATTGATGAACTGGATGATTTTTGTTTTCTTCCAAGTCAATCTTAAATTTAAAAGCAAAATCGTGTAATGGTTTTAAATCAGTGTTATCCAATTGATAACGGCTAAAATCAATAAATTCTTTAAATAGTGATTGACTGGATGTTGCACAACTATATCCAACCACTTCAACACCCACCATTTCTGTATCATTAGCATTTGCATGATGTTTGATATGTTCTACACAAACTTTGATTAACTTGGATTGTGCTTTTTGTTTATCCAAAAACTCATCCACTTGTTTTTTAGTTTGTTGAACAATATATTCCACTTGTTCATCATCTACATAACAATCTTCATAATTTGGATTGGGTGTGGGTAATGCAAAGAACTGTTCCGGTATTGGCATATTTTCCAAATGTACGTTTAAATCAACATCTTCTACTACTGCTGCGCCATTGGATACATTTAAATTAAACAATGCAAACTGTTTTAATTCATCAAAATATGAAGAATCATTTACCAAATCCAGCGGTTGATCATCTAAAAAAATTTGTCCACCAATAATACACAAAACAGAAATTAATTCACAATCAAAAACAGTGATATTGAGTTCCAAAAATGGAAACATTTTAGCTACATTTTTCCAATATGACACAATATCACTGGTACTTGGATATTTGCCCACATTGGAATGATGGAAGATTGTGCCATCTTTTAGAAACCAAGAATTAGCACCACCAATCCAAGAGCTTCTTAACATATCTACATAGAAATCTTCATGCAACATTAATGATTGATTGTATTCATGAGCTAAACCATCAAACAATTTATGTAACTTAGTTTCTTCACTTAATCGTTTAGTAACTGAATTTACTTTAGAATTAAAGTGAATATAAAAACCTGAACGCAATGACAAATCCAATTTCATCATCACATCTAAAGTTTGACTGGATGTCATTTTTCTACCTGTAATCACGACACCAGCCCATTTGGTGTTTTCACTAAAGTTTTTCATTTTAACTTCCTGTAACAATGATTTGATGTGGATATTCAAAACACATTTAAATATATAAATAACTAGCGTCAACTAACGTTTAAAAACATAATAGCAGAATTTATGTGAAAATAAGTTCAAAACAAGTTAAATCCAATTAATAATGGTGTAAAAGAAATAAACCAAGTGATAATAATATTAATATTATTGTCACTTGGTTACTAATAATTAGATGTATTGGATTATGAAATCAATCACTTAACTTGGATAAGTTAGACACATCATCACATAATTTTTTATCAAAAACAAGTGGTAAGCGATAATCTGAATATCCAGTTACCATTGTAAATTTAAGCACATCTTCAAACAAACGAGCATTCATGACACAATTAAACACATCGTTTGGTACTTTATTTTTCAGATTAAAACGTACCACTTGTTCAAGTGGATAGTCTCCATCAAAATCTGGTTCTTGATAATCTTGGAGAGTTTGTTTAAATTCAACCAAATCATCCAAGTGCTTCTTCATTAAACTATTCCAATCATCTTCATCACACAATTGTGTTGCTAATTGGTTTAAAGCTGTCTCCATATTGATGTTTTTAAATAACGCCATGATTTCAGCTAGTGTTTTTAATTCTGGAATGGTAAGTTCAACTGTGCCATTTTCATTGTTGACAATCTTTTCCAAATTCCACAAAAATGGATGTTTGAGTTTTTCCAATTCTGTATAACTGTTCAAAATAGATAGTAAATTTTGATATGATTTACTGGTTTTGTCAGCAACATTGATAAAATATTTTAATGCCATAATTAGATTTCCTTAAATGAAATAAAATAATTACTTGTACTATATTAAATAGTAATATATGTCATAAAAATTACAACTTAATAAAACAGATCTTCCAACCACTTATTAATTCGTTCTACACCAATTTTATGTAATAAATGGTCAATATTAGCTTTATCCAAATCTGACAAAACATCTACAAATTCTTTATCAGCTTCATTAAAAAAAGCAGTAACAGTGTAATTATCAGAAGTATCATTGGATTTACAAGATTGGTTAAACACAACCGTGTTATTTGTTACATGCTGTTTCAAATTATTAAGTGCGATATGCAATTGTTCTTTTTCTAATGGGAAATATTTGGAAAAATGTTGTGCAAATTGTTTAAAACAATCTTGATAACAAAAGTTATCCACATTTTTATCATAAGTATCCAATGCCAACTGGAGTAAGTTGTTTTCCACACCAAACAATTCCATCATCACTTCAGAAACAGTTTGATTGTGATTGCTATTCATAAAACGACCACCAATTTCATGAAGTTTAGTTTCGAATCCGTCCGTATTGGCACGATTAAATGCAAACAAAAAATCCAATACTAAACGTTGTTTTCGTTCGCCATCCACACCATATAAAGCATTATTTTCAGCTTGAGTAGAATATTGAGAATTGATAAATCCTTGATAGTAATCTAGTGCGAATTGATGATCCATTTTTAAACCTCATATGTTTATAAATATTTAGACCTATGGATTAAAACCATATGTCAGTTTTCAATGTTCACATTATAGCAGTACCAACTTTAAAAAGTGTTAATTTTATATAAAAATGTGTAATAATCAATAAATGCAAAACACCAGTAATTCATGGATTGCTGGTGTTTTTAAACTAATATAAAGGATACTTGGGGACACTTTAAATATGAAACGTGAAATTAGATGTTTTGGTTGACTGGATAAAATAACTATATAATTTACTTATTGTTGGCATGAACAGGTACAAATGAAATCAAGTTGTGTTCTAATAATCAATTTTATCTGAAATAACTTTCTTATTAGTATAGTCAATTAACAGTTCATATTCTAATGTAATACCATTTTTACGATTCTCAGGTAAACGAATTATTTCTACTTCATAAATTTGTCGTCCAAAACGATTACTTTTACGATCAATATCTTTGATGATAAAATCATTGTTATTCAGATGTTTTTTCACAATACCATGTATAACTTTAACTTGCTCATTTGAAACACCATGATATTTATGATATGGAGGAGGTTCAACAGTGTTTTGCATGTGCTCTATAGATTGAGCAAAACTGCTTCCAATTGTTCCAGCCATTAATAATCCAAGAATCCCAGTTGTAATGGGTTGTGTAATTTTTTTCATAAATTAGAGTCTTTATTCATTTAATTAAATCATAATGGATTGTTAATAGGTTGTCAAATCCAACAATTTAATCATAACAATCGATCCTGTTCTTTCTGTTTTACTAACAATAAATCATCCAATATTGAATCCAACAATGTTTTATTAATAAGAAAAGAATTAGATTAACCATATCTGATATATAAAATCATCTTATCTATATAAAATTAACCTATTTTTACATAATAAATTGTTGACTTTAACTGGATTATCTACTATAATCATTTGTTTAATACTTAATAAGTGTTGATTGGATATGTGAATACACGCATATAAATTAAATCAATCTTCATTAGTATTTTTGTTTTTTGAATTTATTAAATTAGATTAGGAGATACTTATATGGCTCAACAACATCGCCGCAAAACTCATAATTTGAGCAGACGTAAGAACTTGGCTTACTTTTTAGCCAGTAAAACCAATCCATCCAAGTAATGATGGTATATGTCGTAATGACACCACTTCGTTAAAATGACAGTGTAGCACAATGGTAGTGCAGCAGATTGCAAATCTGAAGGTTGTGAGTTCAAGTCTCACCGCTGTCTCCAATATAAAATCCATGTAAGTAAATTATTCTTACATGGATTTTCATTATATAAACTATATTAACAGTAGACATTTCATGATTATTTTAATTTAAGCTTTGTAATATCGCCATTTAGTTTAACTTGTTTAGGTAATTCATAAGTAAGTTGGATATTTTTATCCACGCCTAACTCTAATGTTTTGATATTTTGTTGTTTTTGCTTCACTTCAATATCATCTAAATTTTTAATAGCAATATATTGGTTATCAACTTTAATGGCAGATTGTTCAATTGCATTTCGCATTTCTGAATGTTCAATTTTATTCAGATTTTCAGGTTTCATTAATTCTTTCAAAACTTCAATAGCCACCAATTGATTAACTGATGCACCAGTATTGATTTTTGCGCCATCATTTAATCCAAATTCTACTTCATAATTGTTATGTTTACCACGTTGTCTTAACACTTCAACAAAATATGTTTCATTAATACTTTCTTTCATAGTGTGAATAAAAACTGGAACTTTTTTATCATTAAAACTTGGTAATGATTCAATTTCACCTTTGTAAATTTTAATAGTAGAACCAATATCTTTACTATTTACCAATCTTCCAATATGTGCATTACTGGACAAGTCTCTTAAATGTTCTTCTGGATTATTCATGATATTTTTAATGGCATCCATAATTTCATTTTTTGCAGAAACTTTATTTTCTTTGTCTTGTTCTAATGCAGATGGTACAAGAAAGACTGGATAGTTGTAAGCCATTTTTGCTGGAATAGAATCAATAGTTGGATTGCCAGAATTATATTCAAATAGTCTACTGGTTTTCATTGAACCGTTTAAATCTTCAATAGCTTCTATTGCAATGTTTTTAATAAACTGATCTTTATCCATATCAAACGCATTGGATAAGGATGTCAATGGATCTCCTTTATCATGAAAACTCAAGGATAAAACCGAATATGTTGGAACAGTGTACACATGATAGAAATTATAATCTATAGATATAATCTTGTGATTTTCATTTGCATTGGTTTTCCCAGTATTAAATTCTTGTATGGCGCAAGCGGTGAGGAACTTATATAATGATTCTTCATCACCACCATGTTCATTACCAAATTTATGAATTAGTGCGTTTAATTGTGTACTCATTTTTCTTTTCTTTCCAAATATAATTATTATTTTACCAAATAAATTTGTTAATCATTGTTGAGAGTTCTAAAACATATTAAACCTATAGTTATTTAAAAATATGAAAAATCGTGAAACGTAGCTTTGCCAACGTGCAACTAGAATCCTCAATATGCAGTATAGATATACTGTTTACTGAAGATTAATTTTCCATCTTTTAGGGTTACTATCCTTAATGGCTACCATATTGACAAAATTGTATATATTATCGCCACTTACTTTTCGTATGATATTAAAGCTTGCGTTGATATCGGCATGGATGACATATCCTTCTTTAGTTTGGAACAAACTTCTAGCAAAACGATCCCCTAAGAAGTGTAGCCCTTTTTAGGTTTATTTCGTTTGTAACTATGTAATTTTTCTTCATCCAAAAACGATGTTTTAGATGTGTAGGACTCTTCAACGGTCATGAAATTTATGCCAGCAAGCAAAGCTTTATATCTTAACCGTTCAATAATTTGATTGAACGGAATATTCACAAAATTTTGATTATTTACTTTACCTAGATTAATTTCTTTCTTGAGATTTACGTTTTTGCCATAGACAATATTTTTTACCCCAAGTTGTGATAGGTGATTAACTAATTTTCGGCTCAATTGATGAGTATAATTGTTAATTTTGTGATTTCGCTTAGTTGTGATTCTTTTAAGCTTATTCTTTAATTTTTTTAATCGAATTTTCTCACTCTCAATTAATTTGGAGAAGGAATATTCAGTCAAAACAGTTTTATATAAATCTAATTTTTCACTTGGCTCTGTTAACTCCTGTAATATTTGTTTTTGTTTACTAATTTCAGCTTGAAGTTTAGCCTTCTGCTTATTCCAATACTGATTTACACTTTTTAGATACTTGATATCATAATTGAAAGCTGAGGTTTCTCCAGCAGCAATTACCCCAACTGCCAAATGATCTAAATTTTGGTCGATACCAGCGACAGATTGTAAAAACTCTTGTGTATAGCGAGCTTCCGCTAATTCTTCTTTTTCAATAGTAGCAATCTTGTTGTTTTTGCTTCGCGGATTAATTTTGTAAATAACACTATTTCGATATAGCAGTTGCAAACTCTTATTGTTTATACGTTTTTCACTTTTTGGAACAGTATAAACAATTTCAATGGTAAATAACGGTGTAGCTTTGCTACTAGTGTTGCTAGGATAATATTCTTCTAATAAATCGGATAATCGTTTATCTTTATCATTTTTGATAGCAGGAACGATTCTCACTTGGTTAATTTGATTAAAATGTTTAATTTCTGGAAGTGAAGCTAAGTCTAGTTTAATCTTCAAGTCAGTGCCAGATAATTGAATAACACCTTCCTTATTAAAAGCTGTTTTAGACAATGCCTGATTGGTAAAAGCAACAACTACCAAACCATTTTTAGTGTAATATTTAGGCAAGTTAACTTTTTTCTTGCTTCGCTCTTCATCAGTTAGTTTTTTAGATTGTTTACGCCCAAAAAATGATTTGGTGTTTTGTGAAAATAGCTTTAATATTTGTTGTGAAACTTTAGCTGGTAAGTCCTGATATATTCTGGCATAATCAGGATACAGTGTCTCATTTTTCATCAGTTTGTCTAAAGTCTCATAAGTTAAAGTAGTTTGGTTTTTCCTATATTGTTCTTTAAATAAATAGAGTGCAGAATTGTAAAGTTTTTTGGCAGTATTGGACAATAATAGACAACAAAAAGCATCATTAACATCCATTACAGCAACTTTTTTGACAAGTTTTACATCTGAGGATGCTAATGATATATCCAAATTTAAATTGTCTATTTTTTCCTTACTAATACTTACTGTGAACACTTTATTCCCAATCTGTCACCTTAACATATGTAACCTTGTGAACTAACTATGTTAACACTCTTGGTTACTCAATAACCATAATTCTAAACTAATATTTTGAACAATGCAATAGTGCATAACACGATAGTAAAAATTCAAATATAGTGCGAAATTTTACTTGAAATATTCCTAAGTTTTCATTATTTTGATTTTATATTTATTATACAATTTACTTGTTTTTACAAATCCAATTTAAACTTAACTTATGATAAACACATATAAACATTTCTATGACATAGAATATGTTTACTTTCAAACAAGGAGATAATTATGTCAGTTAACACAAGCAAAACTAATCAAGTTATGAATAGTAACACTAAATCAGCAACAGGCTATGAAGTTGATGATATTTGGATTTTTCCAAGTGAATCACAAGTTGCTTGGAATTTGTACACTACACTGGAACAAAGTTATTCTAGTGGTAAAAAATCCATTTTTGCTAAAATTTGGAACTGGATTATTGATCGATAATTTAAATTAAAACTTGGATTATAAAAAATCATACTAGTTAAGATTATCAAATTGGTAGATGTTAAGTAATATCTACCAATTTGATATATTTAATCTAATGATATTCTTTAATTTTGAAAATGTATTATAACTATAATATTAAGAATATGAAACAGCTAATAGCTAGGAATATTTAATGTAATTAGTAAAAATTCATTTTTGTTTCTTTCATATAAATATATAGTTGTTTTTTATTTGTCATTATGTTTCTTAATCTAGTTATAAATTGATAAAAAATAATATAAAATTTTTATAAAAAAACTTGACTAAGCGAAGCTATAAATGTATTATTATAAATATAACACTTTCATACGAACATGTTATTAAGTGTTATAAAAAGTAAATGGAAAGAGTATCCAATATTGGACAGGGTTATCCATTAAGGGGCGTAGCTAGTTCCCAAAAAAAGATGGAAATTAGTTTCTTGCTGTACCATTTTTCATATTTTTAAATAACTATTTGTACTTTTAGTAATCTATTAATTCTTGTGGATATGTCCATAAGAATAATTAACAGACAAAAAAATAAAAAACACTATGTAAATTGATACATAGTGTTTAATAATTTGGCACACCCGGTGGGACTCGAACCCACATTCAATGCCTTCGATGGCTTACAGATTAGAAGTCTGCTGCTTTCTCCAATTAAGCTACGGATGCATATATCAGATTACAACTAATATTCGTTGCAATTAATATTGGTATTATAAATATGGGGTATTGTTATGTCAACATAAAAATTGAATAATTACATATTTTTACCAATCAAATTTAATCAGTGATATTTTGATCATTTGGTTTCGTTGCAAGATAGAATATAGCATCAAACAATGTATCTAAAAACGCCTCTTCTACTTGCTTTTGAAGTTCTTTATTTGCTAAATCTGCAATATTAACCAAATTTTCTTTTTTCAGATATTCTTGGATAGTGGATAAACAGCCCTCATCATCATTTTTAATCCATTCATGTAGCTCTTTTTGTGTCATTAATGAATCACTGGATGGGTTAGAATGGATCTTATGATCATCAATTCCATTTTTTACCATACTGATAAGTTGTTTAAAAAACACTTCATCTAAGTCATTAAAAATACGAATTTGAATAGTATTTGCCATTTTCTGTTTCCTCATTATGATATCTATGGTTTCATCTAATTGTTATAAACTGATTTATGTGTTTATAATTTCAGATTACATTATAAACAGTTTTTTGTGAAATTATTGTTGACTTTTTTAAGTTTTTGTGAATTTACCAAAATTAGCATTTTAATTATAATGTTAATAACTGTAAATAAATAATCAAAATATGGTATTTTCTTTATTAAAAATCGTATAGTTATGGCTATTAAAACTTATACGTTGTGTTTTAGTAAATGATTAATGAGATAAATTAAATTAATAAAAAATGGCAGTTAGAAAATCAACTGCCGTTTTGTTTTATATCAAACACCATTTAATTTTTTCAATTTGATTGCTTCATCACTTAAAGCGAATGATATGTATATTTTTTCAGGATCGAACGGAAAATTTGAACCATTAGGCAAAGTAATCATTGCGTTTTGTCTGAAATCCGTAATATCATCTTCAGGAATTTCAACAGAAAAATTATCATTTTCATAGGTGTAAATAGGTTCTAACAAATGCCACTTACGACCACATAAAGAAAAGCCAACATTAATAAATAATGTTTTATCATTGTGCCGTCCAGTAACGTCCGCAAGTTGTTGAATGGATATTCTGTGTAATATATCCAAATTTGTGTTTTGGATATATTCAACAACTTTAATCAAAGATGCTCGTGTTTCTTCATCAAAAGAAACGTCAGTTGGCTTATTTTTGATTTCTTGAATAATAGTTTCGAAAGTCATGTTGATTTCCCTATAAATTGAAGATGTAGCATTGTACCACTCAATAAGATGAATAGTAAAACAATTTATCATGTGTTAAAAATATTAAATGTAGTTGCTGGATAAACATTCTTCTTGGATTTGTGATAAAATATCAATATCATTAAAAACAGAACTTTATCAAAGTGATCACAATGAACACATTATCCAATTTAGTTGAATTACTAGAATCCAAGAATTTTCATGGAAAACAAAAAGACTTAAATGGTTTTCCTTATATTAATCATTTGTTACGAGTTAACTTGTATGTCAATATGTTTCTGAACAATTTGTCCAAACATGATGAACAATGTGCTGATCTGAATTTTAGAAATAAGATTGCTACAGTGGCATTGTTACATGATGTATTAGAAGATTGTGATGATTGGAATAAAAATAAAACATACTCACAGACAAATCTTGAACAGTTTTTAAAAGATTACCTGTTAGCAAATTCTCAATTTAACCAACATGATGTGGATGATATTCTTGCAACATGTCAGAAATTGAACAAGAATAATTGTACAGACAAACAGGAATACTTGGATAATCTGTTAACTATTTCAAACACAAATGATATTGATAAAATGGCATTGTTGGTAAAAATGGCGGACACATTGGATAATATGAATTTCTTTAGAATGTTACAACCTAATAGTAAATCATTATCCAAGCTTAACTTATCAGATATCAACTCTTTACCTACTATAATTAGTGAGTTCAAACTATTTATATCCAAAATTTCTGAGAAACTGGATAATGAGATTAGCAATAATAACGAATATGCTAAAAAAACAGTAAAACGGTTGAACAACTACCTATCCAATTACGAATTGTATCGGCATCATTTTATAAGAAATTTTTTACCAGAGTTTGATTCTCAACAACATGGGGTATGTGAAGCATCCGCAGGAACTGTAGGACAAAAAGCACATGAAGTTAATTCTGTTGAAGCTACATTAAAAATGATTGTTAATTTCTATAATGTTTATTTTATTGCTCCTACCAAAATTGATGAAATTAATGAACTAGCACGAAAGGCTATTTCAGATTATTCATTATTAGAGAAAAATCAGCGAAACATTTCATACATGCCTGATTATATTGAAAGACGTAGAAATAAGCTGTAATCTGTACTGTGTTACTTAGTTATTTATATGTGTATATAATTACATCACTATATTTTAAATGGAATTAAGGTAAATATTATGGCATTAAATATATCTGTACATTCAGATTTGCACACTGAATTTTTTGATAAGCATTTTTATGAACAAGAGTTTTCATTTTTACAATTTTCCCATCCACAAGATATTTATTTAGATTATTTATTTCTTGCTGGTGATATTGGTAATTTAAAAAGCATGAGTAAATTTTTTGCTCAACTAAGAAACACATTAAAGTTTCGTAAAACTAACATTTTTTATGTTCTTGGAAATCATGAACATTATCATTTAACTTATCCAGATTCAACAGCTAAATATTATCAGCTTTGTAATGAATACGATATTCATTTATTAGATAATAATGTGTTTATTGATGATTATCGTAAAGTTCTTATTTATGGTGGAACTTTGTGGAGTAATTTTAAATTGGGTAAGAATTCTGAACAGTCAATGAAATGGGCTGCTGAGAATGTTTATGATTATCATGCCATCACTTATTATCCAAATCCAGAAGATAAGAATATTAAGGCATTAATCCGTCCAAAACATACACAAGAAATTTTTAATCAAAGTATGAATAAAATTAAGGAATGGTTTACAAAACCTAAATATCAAGATTACAAAAAGATTGTTGTTAGTCATTTCTTACCATTACATGATTGTGTGCATCAACAATATACTAACGATATTATTACAGCATATTGGGCAAGTCATAGACCTGATGTTGTTAGATTGGCAGATATTTGGATATATGGACATTCACATAACAATATCAATAAAGATATTAGTATTGATGGTAAAACTGTTCAATTGATTTGTAATCAACTTGGATATTTACAGACAAACAATTTAACCAATTACCAAGATTTATTAAAAACAGATATGTTTCCTAATGGTTATCAGAAAAATCATTGGATTGAACTGGATTGGTAATGATTGATTGATAACATGGTTTGTTGGATTATTACTGATTAATTAACATCCAATAAACTATGTTGATTATGTTAATAGTTAAGATAATTGATTGTTATCAAATATGTGTTATAACAACAAAAATGGTACTGTGCAGTTAGTCGTACTTATATGATTAAAGCCAACTTAATATTAAGTTGGCTTTAGTTATTCATTATTTAATTAGATAAATTTCAACTTATCCAAGACTGGCAGTAAAACATCATACAATGCTTCTTGATTACTACTCCATTCAAACGGATCAAAAACATAGTTGATACGTTTATTGTTGTCAGAGTCAGTGATATGATACAACATGGAATCATAATCATCAGCGCAATGCCCATCTTGTGAAGATGATTGAATCAATGTGTCTGACAACCAATCAACATACACATCAACATTTACAGGTGTGTCTTCATCCTTATTTTGTTCTGAAAGGTATTCAGACCACAAATAATCCATATCCAAATTGGATACTTGTTGTTGAAGATGTTGTTTCAATTTTGCCAAAGAAATGGTATTCATGATATTTACTTTTATGTTATGGCTTCCAAGCCATTGTTGAAGATGTGTGTATTATATAAAACTGATTTGTTTATTTGCTATATAAAAGTTTAAATTGTGTAAAAAATATATATTTATTATTTACATCTACAAAATTTATAGTTATCAAAAATCCAATATTAATCAAAGATTTAGATAACTATAAATTATTGGTTATATGATAATAATTTAACAAGTTTAATTTGTGTGCTATATTTATTACCTTGCTAACGCTATTACCACTGGTATCCAAATCCAGCAGTTGCACCAAGTTTGCATACTTAGTAGCACTGGAAACAGTGCCTTTTACAATCCATTTTCCATTGTCTGAAATACTGGATAATCCAATTGCATAACCAGTATGTCCTTGATATACACTACCTGCCATAGAGAACATATTTTTACCCGGTAGATATGCTTGTGTTAGACCTCCAATAGCCATTGCTGAAGCCACACCAGCTTTATGTTCATTTTCAACCTTATCTATTCTATTTTCTAACTGATTCACATGATTACTGATTGTAGATGTCATATTTTGATTCAAGTTATTCATAGCGTTATATAATTGGCTACCATTGATGGCATCTTTAGAGTTAATGGATATCTCACCATTTTCTACATTAGTCCAATCACAACAGAATTGTTTTGATTCGCTGTTGCATTATTACCACAAACAACATTGTTTGAAATAAAATCAACAACACAAGTTCTTATATATGTTTTTTCGCTATTGGATTTTGTGACAATAATATCTTTACTGCCAGCATCACCATTAGTATAAGCAAATGATTGATTCATGACAGTGGTGGTTAAACACAACATAATTGCAAGAGATAATGGTTTTATTTTTATTTATCATTTAATTAATAACATTGAATAATATTATTTTAGTAATATCAATCTTTTTTGTAAAATAAAAATTAATGATAATCATTATTATCTATTTATCATATTTATTTGATATATTTAGATGTGTAAAACATGATTAATATTTGAAGTAAGAACAACACTGTTAATATATTATTTACAGTGTTGTAAATATGTTTTAATCAAATTTTATTTATAATACTGAAATGGTAATTTGTGTTGGTCTTGATTTTAAGAATGATTCATCATATTCATAAAAAACTTGTTGATAAACAATGGAAACATGGATATTGTATTCTGTTACTGGTCGAATAATATCAAAATCTAATTGGATTTTTGCTAGGTCATTAAGTTTTTCTGATGATTCTAAAAATGATAGTTTTTGTTTATCAAATCCAAGTTTATAATTTTTAAAAAATTTTTGTAGTAAATTGAAAATATAGAAATAATCCTCATCAAAACAAATAGAAGCAGTTTTACTATCCATTTTATCTGTAATATATTGTTTGTAATGTTTTTTCTGGTTGGCATAAGTTCCTAAACCACATTCTACAAATTCTTTAAGAAAAGAACTTAATGTTATTACTTTATTTGAATCTTCCATAAATAATCCTTAAAACTGTTAATGTGTAATTGATTGATGAATTATAATAGATAATTTTCAATAATGCAAATGTTTATTTTAACTATATCCAATCCAATATTTTGTATTTTATTTGATTATCTTTTACTAATTTAAATATGACAAAATTGAAGAACAAGATTTAAGATAGAACAATGTCCATTACATTTTCTATGTTTGGTAGCAGGAATGTAATGTTTCAATTGAATGAACTGGATAATAAGATATTACATTTACATCAATCTATTCAATATCCAGTTCCAAACAAAAAGATAAAAGATTGGAATAATGTTGTTAATGTGATGGTTGAATGGTTTTATTAAAAATCTTTATCATAATTTAGAAGAAATGTATCATGTTGCATTGATGATGAAACAATAGTAGAAGTGAATGTTGATGAATTTTATACATATTTTTATTTTGAAATTGATGAAATAGAAATAGATGGTAAATTAATCTTTCAACCATTTGGACTGGATGATTTTAATATTGATAGTATTCAACTATTATTAGATGAATTGGTTGTAATATTACAAGATATTATGACTGCTGAAAAATGGGACGCAGAACAATATCCACCATTTGCAACTGGATTATATTTTACTTTTTATATATAGGTAATTAGATTCCAAGTTTAATACAAAAGCACCTAAGTTAAATTAGGTACTTTTGTTTCTTATTTCGTACCTCGTACTTCGTGGTAATATTTAAATTAAATGACACAGTTACATATTAATTACATACTATGCATTCGTATGAAAAATATACCATTGTTTGACACAATGTTACCAAACATACCAAGCTACTGTGGAAGCTTGGATTACTTTTTAGATCATGAGTATAATCTAAATTTCACCTGTCAGAGCTTCGCTATCAGGGTTTTGCTCACACAACCAATAAAAGCCTGTGGTGCGAGCTAAGTGATGATAGCGAAGCTTGTTTCGATTTTGCCTATTGACATAGATTGGTGGTAAATTCGCTACTTGGTTCTTCGCTGAGTTATAGTCTGCATCTGCGGTGTAACCGCATTTGATGCATTTAAACTCTTCACCACCGTTCAACCGATTTTTTTTGTGAACGAATCCACACAGAGAACATCTTTGCGATCTATACGCATTACTGGTTTCAGTAAGCTCTACATTTGTTTCTTGGCATTTACGATCTAATTTGTGTCGTAAATCTGCATAGTTAAACGCTTGAAGTTTGCGTGATTTTTTCTTGCCTTCACCTAAATGCCTTAATTTTTCCAAACGAACTTCCGCAACATCATCTTCAAATCCAAATATCTCGGATAATAGATTTAACGCTTGATTAATTAGATTTTTTCTATGTTCTTGAGCCCGTTTAAAGCCTTTGCTGCCTTTTTGTCGTTTGGCTATTTTATTACAAACTTCATTATAGCTGTGAGTGTAGCCATAAGTTAATTGTTCTTTTAAATCTGTTTCTGCCAAATACCTATACCTATGGTTATCATTATCATGTTTATTTGAGTCAACATCAATGGCAGTGCTAGCAAAGCTCACAGCACTAAACAATTTTCTTTGTCCCTGATCGATACCAACGATTTTATTTTTGAACTCGGCTTTTCTGGCAAGTGGTTTAAACTTGAATCTGACTTCAATACCTTCTTTACTGACGAGAATACTTTTTGCAATTTCAACCAAGTTACATTGGACATTGGCAACAATACCTGATTTAAGTTCGTTAAAATGATGATGTGAACGTAACGGAATGAACAGATTATTTTTTATACTTTTTTGTTTTCTGCAAGATTTGTAAGATTTTGAATACATGGAATTCAAACAAAACAATAAATCGAAATCGGAATTTTCTGATAAATCAAATTGTGTATTGTCAACTTCTGCTCTTAATAATTGACAATTGATAGAATTAAACTCAAATTT
>ERZ773267.123-NODE-123-length-59635-cov-12.594226_pt1 | contig 59635 bp, 50 predicted proteins | sample MGYA00511959_ERZ773267 | MGnify/ENA primary metagenome ERZ773267 (study PRJEB29015, sample SAMEA2738165) | human oral metagenome | biome: human oral; feature: human-associated habitat; material: saliva | place: China | collected 2240 ...
CGAATATTCGATGCTGACAATCGGAAAAGATGAATACACTCGATTGATGAAATTTCTCAAAGCCGCTGGCGCCAAGGCAGTGGGATTTGATATTGTGTTTCAAAATGCTGACAAACATGAAAAAGAATTTGCGGAGGCGATGCTTGATTTTGAAAATACAACCATTGCAACACTCAAGCCCAAAAAAACCAATAATTCTCTCTGAGAATACACACTAGATGATTGTTCTGGGGATGGTGATATAGAAAATTTGACCTGCCCCTTTACGCCTCGTGGCGTGTATAGCAAAATTCGATGGGGGCTTATTGATGGTGGCAGCACACGAAGCGCCTCAGTGTTGGAAAAGCGTGACCTTGCCTACCCTATCACAGCATATGGTCCAATGCAAACACAAATAAAATTCGGAACAGGAAACATTAACCTGACAACGCGTGATTCTTTTGTGTACACATTGCCGATTGCCATGCTCCTTAGCGAAGAAAATGAACTTGTAAAAAAACTCGTTAACATGGTGATTAAGTCACAACAAAGTTCAAATGGAGGAACATCAGAAAATACAATTCCCAAACTTCCACAACCATATTTTCTCGAAAACCGCCAAGAATCCAACGCAGCAGAACATCCGTATCGCACGATATCGCTCGCAAAAATTTTGGATATTTATAAAAAATTCCAAGAAGATCCAAACGAATATATTCACGAATGGAGAGCTTTGCAAGAAGGTTTTTCAGGTGCCTATGTGCTCGTTGGTGAAAGTGGAACACTCATTCATGATACCGTCATTTCTCCATCAACTGGCCACAAAATCCCAGGAGTATACACCCATGCTTTTTTCTTGGATGGAATCCTCCAAAATAAACTTTTAAGTGAACTCGGAAGTACCACGACATATATTTTGTCGATTGTGATAACGATTTTGGCGGTATTATTATACTTTTTCTTGCCAAAATTTATTTCGCCGATTATGGCAATCGTTGCGATTATTTTGACAATTTTTGTGGCACGATACTCGTATGGCGAATTGCGCGTGATTTTTGATATTTTTCCATTTTTGTTGAGTGGTGGAATTATCACCTATCCAATTGTCTATATTTACAAATTTTTTATCGTTGATAAAGGAAAAAGGCAGATTCTGAACGCATTTTCGCGATATATCAGCCCAAGTGTGGTAGAAATGATTGATACGAACACAATTGCAGCGACGCTTGGTGGCGAAAAAAAGGAGCTTTCGATTTTATTTTCTGATATTGCTGGGTTTACGAGTATTTCAGAAAAAATGGACACCAAAAATCTTTTTGTGTTGATGACAGATTATTTGTCGCGAATGACGGATGTTTTGATTGAGCATCAAGGAACGCTCGATAAATATATTGGTGATGCGGTGATGTGATTTTTTGGAGCGCCAGCGGATGATCCATTTCACGCTATCAATGCGTGCCGAACTGCGGTTCATATGCGACGCGCGCTCGATGATTTTAACAATCATTTGAAAGAACAAAATCTCGATCCAATCGATTTTCGTGTGGGCATCGCGACAGGTGAAGTTATGGTAGGAAATATTGGCTCAGAAAAACGCTTTAACTATACGGTGCTGGGCGATACCGTGAATCTTGCTTCCCGACTGGAATGAATGGGCAAAGAGTACGGCGTGAATGTCATTATTGCAGCGACAACACGAATTTTGATTGGCGATGAATTCCTGATTCGTGAACTTGATTATATTTCTGTAAAAGGAAAAAATGAGGGCGTGCGCATTTTTGAAGTTTTGTGACTGCGATGAGATTCGATCAATATGGCGAAATACACGAATTATGAAGCGGCGCTCAGGCTTTATCGTGAAGGGCAATATTTGGCGGCTGGACATATGTTTGAGCGATTTGCCACAGAAGATCCGCCTGCAATGATTATGATGAAGCGCTGTGCTGAACTCATAAAAGGCGAAATGACCCTTGATAACGGAATTTATCGAATGACGCACAAATAAAATTCTCAATTTGAGGATTTTATTTTTTGAAAAAAATTCAAAAAATATATAATAAAAGTGCTTATTTCCTAAAAAATTTTTATGAGAAAAATTTTTGATTTAGTGGCGCAATATGCCCTTTCTAAAACGCTCAGATTCGAGATCAAGCCAAGCAAGATAACTCGCCAAAATCTGGAAACGCAAAAAATTTTGATTCTGGATACCAAAAAACAAAAAGCATATCAAGAATTAAAGCCACTTTTTGATGCATTACACAACAAATTTATCGCGGAAAGTTGTAGATGACAGAAAAAATCTCATAATCAATTTCTCAAATTTCATTAGTAAATTTCTAAGATTAAAGGACTTATTTTTTGAAAGATAAATTATTTTTTATGACTACGAACGATACTGACTTCCACGAACAACAAGCAGAAGAAATGCTTGAATGACACAAAAACCTGAGTGAAGAAGAATAGGAACTCTTTGAGGAGGACTTGATAGGAATGCTGACAGCCTTCACTGAATACATGAAAAAGAAGAACGGATAAGCATTGCCAAATAGGTGATCAGAGAAATAAAGGGAAATCTTAAAAAGATACAAAAAATAACTCCTATTTTATTAGGAGCTATCGAACTTCATAGTAAAATTTCTGTGAGACTTTAGTATATCAGGAAATTTTTATTACAATTTCGAATTATCATCCTCGTCAAGTTTCCAATGCGGATTGTAAGCCACATCAAAATATAATCATTCAAGTCTCTTGAGATAATTATCACAAAATATTTTTTATACTAGCTTTACAATCATTGCTCACAATTTTTCTATCTTCATCAAAACTTCATCAACCTCTGATGGAGTTTTTGTATTATAGCTAATTAAGTCACTTTTTAGTAATCGAAAGTCGCATCATCGAAAAAACTACAATTTTATTCCGCACCTTTAGAAGCCTCTTCGAGTTTCATCGTTTGATCTGCAATCGCGAGCGCATCAAAAATATCACCCAAATCGCCACTCATTACGACAGGAATGTTTGAAAAATTGGCACCAATTCGATGATCCGTGATTCGATCCTGTGGATAGTTGTATGTGCGGATTTTTTCGGAGCGATCACCAGATCCTACCTGAGCCAAACGAGCCGCTCCTTCCTCGGCTGCTTTTTTTGCTTCTTCCATAGCAAAAAGTCGAGCTTTCAAAACTGAAATCGCCTTCACTTTATTTTGCAATTGAGAACGCTGATCCTGACATTCTACCGCCAATCCAGTTGGAATATGTACGACACGAATGGCAGAATTCGTTTTGTTGACATGCTGGCCACCCGCACCAGACGCGCGACACGCCATAATTTCAAGATCTTCTTCGCGAATTTCAATTTCCACATCTTCTGCTTCTGGCATCACGGCGACCGTCACCGTCGAAGTATGAACGCGACCATTTTTTTCTGTCGCAGGAATTCGCTGAACACGATGAACACCAGATTCATATTTGAATCGAGAATACGCACCCTCCCCCTTTACCTCAAAAATCACTTCCTTGTATCCACCGGCATCATTGAAAGATTCCGAGGTCATTTCAACACCAAAACCCTCATTGCGGGCAAAATTTTTGTACGCTTCAGCCAATTCCATGGCAAAAAGTCCCGCCTCATCACCACCAGCACCGGCGCGAACTTCGAGAATAATATTTTTTTCATCATTTGGATCTTTTGGCAAAAGAGCGATTTTGAGTTCTTCTTCCAGTACTGGAATTTTTTCTTCCGCTTCGGCAATTTCCATTTTCATGAGCTCAAGCATTTCTGGATCTTTTTCGTTTACCACGAGCGTTTTTGCTTCCTCATAATTGGCATATAAAGTTTTATAAATCTTGTACAATTCTACGGTTTTTTCAAGATTTTTTTTCTTCTGATTCACAGATTTAAGGCGTTTGATATCAGAAAAAATCGCTGGATCAGCCAGTTCTTGTTCCAAATTTTCGTATTCAGTAATAAGATTATCAAGTTGAAATTTCATAAATTTTTTTAAATAAAAAGGATTATACGAAAAATTTTTAAAAAGTCGAGAAAAAATTGATTTAAAAATTAAAATCTGAAATTTTTATTTGACTTTATGTAAAGTTTCTATAAAATTCTGAAAATCTTGCCCAGGTGGTGGAATGGTAGACACGGGGGACTCAAAATCCCCTGTCTTCACGGACGTGCGGGTTCAAGTCCCGCCCTGGGCACCATCAAGTTTTCAAAAAAGCAGTAAATCAAATTACTGCTTTTTATTATTTTATTTTTCTTCCAATGTTTTCGTGAAAAACATTTTTCGTTCGCTCCACAAAATATATCCCGCCAAAATTGCAAAAATTCCTGTTTGAATCACTTTGGAATCTGGATGCGTCGCAAACATTTCATTCGCCACATTCGCACACAAATAAAGCGCTACTGGGATGAAAATATTTCGATTATTTTTATAATAGATCCAGTTCATAATAATCATAAAAACTGGCACGCTCAGAATAAAATTGAGCCCATAAACCGATCATTCGACCACAACTTGATTCTGATAATATCCCTTCACAAAGCCAAGGGGCAGGTTCCATAAAGCCCAATAAATTGCAAAAATCATTGAGGCTACAAAAAGTGAAAATTTTTGTCGCAGCGCATCAGTCCCGTACGAATGCCACGCGAGTTTCTCGATAACCGGCGCAAACATAATCAAAAACCAAACACTCACGAGCATTCCAGACGAAAATGAAGGATTTCCTGAAGCCACGAATTGATCAGCACTATAGCCCAATAATACAGAAATTGCCTGTGCCAGAATAATCGAACTAAAGGTGAGTGCCAAAATGATAAAAATAGAAGAAAAATACACTCCATTGAAGGAAAATCGTTTTTTAAAATCCTTCAAGAGCTCAGAATCTTTGAAAAATAAATACATCGCGACAAAAAACGGCGCTACCAATCCCACCAGTCATAGAATGGTCTCAACCCATAAAATGAATGGTGTTTTTTCTGAGAGGCGACTCAAATATGCCACAAAAAACCATAAAATCCATGGAATCGCTAAGGATATTCCAAAGAAAAATATTGGACGATTATAATTTTAAAGAAAAAGTCAAAGAGTTTTCGCCAGAACAAAAAATAAAAAACCGAATTCGGTTTTTTATTTTATATTTGAGAAATACTTCTGAGAGTATTAAGAAATTTGGTATATGACCAATCCAAATTTTTTAATAACAATGCTTTTTCAACACCAATATATCGCCAATGCCATGGTTCAATTTCATAGCCATCAATTTTCGGGCCATGTTTATAGCTCTGTGTCCAGCCGTATCGATAGGCATTTTCCTTCATCCATTCATAAAATTTTCGATAACGAGCATTAGTGACATACATCTCTGGCGAAACAGCATCAAAATAATCCACTGCCAAACCAAGCTGATGTTCACTTTGTCCTGGTTTTGCGCAGAAAGCTCCATCATCACAACGCCCCAGGTCCCAAAGTCGCTGTTGATATTCTGCACTTCGAAAACCAGAAATTGCCACAAGTGGCTCACTAAAATGCTCCGAAAATTCCTGAGCCATCGCATCCATAGAAGGTTTTGCAATAGCGCGAATATAGCTATTTCGTCCTGCCTGATTGAGGTAAGCCCCACTCATAGACACGAGGTCATCAGGCTTATACTCTCTTGTGGTCAGTGGCTCGGAAGTGCTTACAAATCGCAAAATACTTGTATCATTTCACCATACGGCATCAGGCAAAATAGGTTGTTTCATTGACAAGAACGCTACTGGAACAAAATTCCCTCTCTGAATTTGCTCTGACAAATTTTCTACATTTATATTTTGTTGCGCCGCATAACCTATATGTATTCATCATAAAAATACTCAAATGAGTATATATAAAATATTCCGTTTTATCATATTTAATACAAAAATTATCTATCCTTTTTTACAAAGAAAAAATACATGAAACTCAATGAAGTAAGTGTAGTTGCAACCAGCGTTCCCCAAATCAGCATGTTATTAAAATTTCACTCCTCAATATTCATTCCGAAAAAACTTGTCGCCAACGTGAGCGGAAGCATGAAGGCAGAAAAAATCGTCAAATATTTGATGGTAATATTGGTATCAAGTTCAAAAATACTCTTCATAGTATCCTCCATAGAATCCATATTTTCCTCAATAATCTGAATTTCTGAAAAAATTTTATCCAAGCGATCTTCCAAATTTTCGAAATAATTTTCCATTTCCTCAGAAAAGCGTCATTTGATATAATTTTCCGTCTGACGAAGTACAGAAATCTGTGGCTTCATCATGTGTTTGAGAGTAATAATATTTCGCTTTTTCACCATCAATTCGCGAATAATATTTTGCGAACGACTCGAAAAAAGCTCATTTTCGAGATTTTTTAAATCCTTGGAAAAGCGCTCAAGCATACGCATTGTTTTGGTCAAAAATCCCTCGATGATATCATACAACACAAATGCTGGATCATTTTTTTCCTCATCAGGAGTTCCTTTACGATTTTCATATTGCTCATAAATATGGCGCATTGTGGTCGATGGATAGTATCGAAAAGTCATCAAATAATCCGCTCCAATAAATATATTGAGTTCATTCTGATAGTATCGCTCCGTCTTTGGATTGTACTTCGGAAAGTGTAAAACCAAAAATAAATAATCATCATACGGATCCAGACGCGCGTACTGATGCTCTTCCAAAACCGCATCACGATCAAGCTCATGAAACTCATATTCCTCAAAAATTTTTTCAATTTCCTCTCGAGAAGGATTCACTCGATCAATCCAGATTCCCGCTGATGGCACCAATTTTTTCTGTTTCATTATCACTGGATTAGTTGTAAAAACGGCCCACATTATAGACAAAAAAAAATTTTTCGCAAAGAAAAAATCAAAAAATGGCAAAATAAAAATCCCCAAAATGAGGATTTTTATTTTATTTCACCACACGCTGAACTTTGTAATGATTGAGATAATTAGAAAGGAGTGGAGGTGGATTTCGGAGCGCACGATTTGAGTAGTTGAGCACTGTACCAGATGTTACAATGTCATATGCGTTCGTTCCACGAGCATAAGTTCGCTTATTGAAGAGTTCTGTCGCGTCTCCATAGAATGAACCATCAACACGAAGAATATTTGCTGTAGCTTCAGATTGTGTAAATTTTCCGCCTTCGTTATTTTCTTTTACTGTCAAGAAAACACCAGCAAGATTTTTTACATCCTTGTCTACAATGATATTTCCCTTCTTGGCAATAAATGCCCAAGATGCGTTATTGTCGTTACTCTGGTAAGCCGTATCACATTTGAAAGTAATATTTCCTTCCACAAGTACCGTTTTTACGCCCGTCATTTCAAATGCAGTTTTTCCGTATTCGCAAGTGATTTCGATGTCACCCTTGAATGAATACACATTTGGATTTCCGTTGTGTTTGTAATTTTCAATGTTTCGATTTGAAATTTTTCGATCAGATGGCGGTACGTTTGTGATACCAGCATTGAGCGGAGAAACATTGTTAAGTGAATTATTTCCGAATGGGAATGAACCAGTCGAATTATCAGTGTTAGTTATATTACTTGTTCCCTGAGTCGCCAATCGCGTAATATTCGTGATAGTTGACTGGAAACGAGAAGTAAATGATTTGAGTTTTCGGTTTACTGAAGAACCCGCTGATGAAACTTTTGAATTCGTAACTTCTACCTTGAAAGAAGAAATTGGATTTGTTTCATTGTGATCACGGTAATTTTCAATTCCGAAAATCATTTCACCCATACCAACATTTTTTCCCTTAAATCCTGTCAATTCTGAACCATTAAACAATGTGATTGGCTGATCAACTGATGGAGATTTGAGGTAACATACTTGGTATTGTGTATTTGAATAATTCGTACATTCGATACGAGAAGAATCATACAATCCTTGTGCATGAGAATCTTTTGGCATCAAGAAGTCACCTTCTCCGAGTACTACATATTTTGTACGATTACCAGTAGTTTGCTGCCACCAAGGAAGATTTCCATTCAATTCTTGAATTGAACGACCTTTCACAGCATTTCCTTCCAGAGCATTTGAAGTATCTTTCGTAATGACAAATTTACGATCAGATTCTACCTGAATTGGTGCTTTGTACACTTTGTTCATAGAAAGTGTGATCGTATCAGAAAGTGCAAATACATTTGATCCACGACCAATCACCATTCCATTTTCAGAAATCAATTTTTGACCAATATTTTTACCAATAGTGGATTTTGAGAATCCAGGGATGGTAATATGGAATTGTACAGGATTTTCTAATGGATTTGTTGTAGTACCAAAAGTTTTACAATCAGCAGTACATTCAATTTTTCCATTGATAAGCTGTCCATTACGTGAACCAAGATCACACATTTCTCCAACGCGGTTTACGATACCATCACCACAGTATGGTCCGCCATTGTTTCCTCCACCACCTGGTCCAGGAGGTGTTGTTGGAGGTGGAACATATGGTCCTGTATGACAATAATCTTTTGTCATTTTTTTCGCAATTTCGCGCAAATCATCAAGCTGAGTACTACTTGTATAACGCTGACAACTTGTTTTTTTACGACTATCAGAAATTCCCTGAATACCAATTTCACATGAATAAAGGCTTGAGTATGTTTTTACTACAGCTACATCACCTTCACACATTGCTGCAATATATGTATCAGGATTTCCTCCACCACCACCCGGAGTTTTCACTACGGCTGGGTCGGTATTTTTCGGATCTTTCTGACAAGACTGCTCATCCCCTTTTGGCATACGATTATCATCGTAACAAGAGTTTGGTTTTTCATTTGGATTATGAACCGTCGCATCATTACGAATAATTTCGTTTGAGCTCGTATTTACCAATTTTACTGGAACGATAATATTTGGAAAATATGATCCAGCAGAAACTTCGGCAGTTGATGTACAAGTCAAAGTTTTTCCTGAATAATTACATGTCCAACCATTTCCAGTGGCATTACCAGTTGTTTCGATTTTTGTAGGCAAAATATCTTTCACAGTCGTTGTTCCAGAAGTTTTACCATTTTCTACCTTCACTTTGATAACATAATTAAAAGTATCGTTGTTTCGTTTTGAAACAGGATTTCCTGGCTGAGCATCATCGGAATCAATATATTTTTTGATAGAAAGATCAAGTCCACCAACAATTACCGTACTTGGGTCACAAGTTTTTGTTGCAGGATTGTAATCCTTATCACCAGGCTTACATTCATCACGATTGATCTTACAAGTTGGATCGTTAATTGGCTTTGAAGGATCAAGTTCACAAACACCAGCCACATTACGAACAACAGTTCCACTTGTCACAACAGTTTTAAGTTTTACTGTTGCTGTAATAATCGGAGCAGTTTCCCCTGCCTTGATAGTCTTGTTGTAACGACAAGTCATTGTTTGACCATCCTGAGTACAAGACCAGTCTGTACCTACACCTGTTTTAATAACTTCGATATCGTTCGGGAATACATCTACTACTTTCGCCCCCTTAGCATCAAGATTTGAAATATTTTTTACCTCAAAAGTATAAAAATATTCTTCTCCTGGTATTACAGGAACGGCATCTTTTTGTGTTTGAGCATCGTTTCCTTTGGCGTATTTTTTGATTTGAAGTTTTGGATTATCGCCAATCTTTACAGTTGCTGGATCACAAGTTTTTGTAGTTGGGTTGTAGTTAACATCTCCTGGTTTACATTCGTCACGAGTATCCACACAAGTTGGGTCGTTGAGTGGTTTAGAAGGATCGAGTTCACAAACACCAGCCACATTGCGAACTACTTTCCCGCTCGTGATAACTGTTTTTAGTTTTACTTTGAGGGAAATTGTTGGTGCAGTTTCTCCGGCTTTGATCGTTTTATTGTAACGACAAATCATAGTCTGACCGTTTTGTGTACAATCCCAATCTGTACCTGTGGCTTTAGAAATAACTTCAATATCAGATGGAAGAGTATCAGTTACTTTGGCACCCTTTGCATCGACATTTGTTTCATTTTTTACTACAAAAGTATATGTATATTCTTCATTTGGCATCACTGAAACAGCGTCATCGGCTGTCTGAGCATCTTTACCATTGACATATTTTTTGATAGTAAGATTTGGTGATTGCTTTGGTTGACAAGTCAATGGATCACATCCACCTGGACCCCAACCAGTTTTTGATGGGTCATTTGGATCACACTGTTCTCACTCATCCCTGTCTAATACACCATCACCACACCAAGTCACTTCATAATTCACACATTCACGATGACCACCTTCTTTATCTCATTCTACCTGCACATTATATTCAATGTAGATATTATCTTTCATGCGTTTTTTTGGTGCCGCAGAAATTCTATATCGTTCCGTTGTTTGAATAATTTTTGCATTTTTTGTACGAGGAGGAATCTGTGCACCCACCTTATATGGGGGCACCCAGTCAAATTTATCAAAAGTAAATTTTCCGTCACGATTCATATCATCGCCATAATTTTCACGGAAATCTACTGAAAATCCCTTCAATGTTACTGGGTGACTTTTATTATTGTTATATGCATCCCAAAATTCATATGAATATCCGACACGAACTTTTTTATCAAAAGTTTGGTGACAAACATTGTTTGGAGTATTTGGTTTTGTGGCACATTCAATATTTTTTCCGCCACTTATACCCTGACAAGCCCATTTGTAAGGATTATTTCCTGTGAGTGGAGTTGAAGTTCCAATGGCACACAAATTTGTCGTTGGAGCAGTTGAGAAAATTTTTCCATCAGCCGTTCCACAGACAGCATCAATTTTTTTCGGAGCTTCACAAGAAACGTTTCCACCACCATTCACACCACCACAAGTCCAAGTAAATTTACCATTCACCTCAGTTACTGCTGATGGTGAACCATTTTTACAAAGATTGGTTGTAGGTGCTGTATATGTTGGAACACCATTTGATGCTCCGTCACAAATAGCATTAGATGGTGGAGAATCTTTTTTCTGACAATCAGTCGACGCATATCCAGGTTTTCCATTATTGATACCATCATCGTATTTTTCGCCAAATTGTGAATCTACAACACCGTCACCACACCAAGAACCATAGTAGAATATATGTTCTTTATGTACACTCTTGTCTTTCCCGTTAATTTTTCCATCCACGGTAAATCCGTAAGTTGTTGTTTCAAACGTTAGTCGCAACATTGGTGCGTTACGATCAAATGTAGGTTCTCATTTTAAAAATCGAAGAGACGTTCCATCACGATTTTGTGTAAAGTCAGTTCGTACTCCTTTTTTGAGTATTGTATACACATAATCTTTTCATCTGGCATTGATTTTATACCAAGACAGATTTGATGTAGGAGTAAAAACCATGTCAGCATACCAATTATTATTACCTCCTTGTAATACTTTGGTAGTAACATTATATCCTGCATTTCCGAATGGATCCTGAGCAAACATAACGCGATCATCAGTTACATTTGTAAAGGAATCTCGAATATTTGTAATCCCCATAGATCCAGAAGCATACAGTCGTTCACCATTAAAACACTGATCGGATGTTGGAAGCCCAAACTGGCTACAACTTATTTCCTTATAGTCCTGGAAAGATGCGTGAGAAATGTTCGGAACAATTCCGAGAAGGATTGCTCATAAAAGAAAAATCTTTTTCATAAAAGCAATGATAATAAATTAAAAATCGAACGAAAGCGAGCCAGTCTCCACATCATTTCCAGGTACTCATTCAAGTGAAGTTGTGTGAGATACCTCATTCACGGAAGAATCAATAGGAGTGTCTATTGTTTTCATTTCAGAATTAAAGGGAATATCTTCACTCGCACGAGAGCCACATGATGCGAGAAACGCAATCATACCAAGAATAGTTATAAATTTTTTCATAATATTTTAAATACACGGTTAAATGCTGAATGGACTAAAAGAAGTTTTCTAGGTCAACATTTCCATTTGGTATATTCTTAATCCTATCAGTAGGGATAGATGATTCAATATTAATACCTGAATTTGAAGGTGGCTTAAGATTATCTGCTATACCTCCACTACTTGGAGTCGTATTTAGGCTAGAACGATTTTCTCCAGGAGTAGTATTATTTGGTGGGTCCTTCTCAGGAGGATTCTTCTTTAGTTTTCTCAAATCCACTCCAGCTCCAACGGAAAACTGAGACTTAGCTACAACCTCATTGCTAACCACTGATCCGGTTGCAATCTGATGAGGTGTTTCATTAGGGCGTGATGGAATTTCTACAAATCCAGGTTCTACAAAGAATCCAAGATTGAAACATTCTGCATCTGGTTCATATGAAAGATATGAATGTACTTTACCAGAAACCATTAGTCGACGAACCTCCTCTTCAGAAACATTGGTAACGCCTTGTTCTTTCAGATGCTGGAGCTGAGCATCAATATCAACTTTTGAGATGGTACGAGCAATTGCTTGACGAACTTTATCAGCATTCGCACCAGTCACTTCTTGTGGAGCACCAAATATACGAGTATTACTTGCGTATACATTATTTAACCCCTTGAATCCTGCGATTTGAGAATATGCTACAACAGCTCGGAATCCTCCTGGTTGCTTCATATGGTCTCCTAATGTGGAGCTCTTTGCAGCCTCTGCTGATGCAACCATAGATTCAACCATTTTATTTACATCTGCAACAGGAATATTATACATTCGTGCAAATTTTGGTCCAATTTTGCTATGATAGTATTTCAAAAGTTCTGCACGATTTTTTGCAAAATCTTGTCCGTTCTCAAAGCTTTTTGCCAATCGAACAGATTCACTTCCACCTGAAGTTCGTGCAAGAAAAATATCAAGAGTCTGATCCTTTTCTTCAGGAGTAGTAGCGGCTGCAAGAGATCTTTTCACTACCTGTTCAATGGGGCTTCATTTCGTAGCCAAGAGTAATTCTTGTTCCGCTTTTGAGGTATCACGGTCTCGAACAGCATTTTGGAAAGCTACCAAATGGTTTTTGTTGCGTCCAGAACGAATTTTTCGAAGTTCCTGAGCAACTTGTGATGAATTTGCATCAATTACCTCATTTTTCACTTCTGTATTCTGATTCTGTAGTTGAATTGTTTCGAGAGGTCGATTGGTATTTTTATCAACAATAGTAGCAGTGGCCTGTAGTTCAGAACTAGTTGGATATACGTATTCTTGTACTTTCCAGACAATTCTTTCATTTTCTTTTAGTGCACGCACTACTTGTTTTCCGTCTTGATAATAACTTCCATCTTCATGTTTTGAAATTTTGTATTCGCCGAGTAGTGTATCAACCTCTTCCTGACCAGCTTCTTTCTGATTAACTGTTGCTTCAATTTGTGCAGCCCCTTTATTCAAAGAAGCATCAGGTGTATGAATATTAACACCCGCAGCAGAAACTACAAATGCTAATGAATTATAACTCAGGTCTAAACCAACTCCTTGGAGCTTCATTCCTTGGGCTTCCATTACTTTTCCGATATATACTGTCATATTATTCTCAAGCTGCTGGTCAATCTTCTTAATTCTCGGATCTTCTGGGTTTTGGTTAGCAAATCGGTCACGCTGATCAATGAGCAATGACTGCGCTGCACTAAATTCTCGAGAAATATTTTGAACAACATGTCGCTTCTTGGGATTTACACGCTCAATTTCTTTTTCTGTAGCTTGCACAACATATTCAACACCCAAGTGAGGATTCTCTGCTGATCGATATGCAGTCAAAGCATTTCCAATCACAGCTTTTGGATCATTCCAGTTTGCAAAAATTCGAGCACTAAGAAGATTTAAATCTACACCTACTCGACCTCTATTGCCCACAATTTTACTAATTTCTCCTGAAGCAAGGTCAACATGTCGTTCTCGCATTTTTCCATTCTCTCACTTCTGTGCTCCAAGTTTATTGCTATCAAGATCTTCACTCTGATAACTTAATGATAATGTACCACCACTCAAAACATTAGCAGCAACGGAAAACCCAAAGTGAAGCAAAGCTGAGACAATTCGACTCAACAAATTTCTATCATTCTTGATTGCTGGCGAATTTTTTACAATTTCAGCAAATTCTTGTTGTTTCTGAGGGTCATTCAAAGCACTCAAAAGAGCTCCTTCATTACCATTAATCACTGATATAAGACCAGCTCGAACATCGCCATTAATTCCTTCAATTTTACTCTTATTATCAGCCCCCATAATCACAGCCATAATATCCGCAAGCGCGTCTGTCTGATGACGAAGCGCATTCTGAAGTCTGTGAATCTGAGCAATTTTATCCCGATTAAGAACAGTAACAAATTCAGCATTAGAGTTCTTGCCGCTTGCGCGATCAACTCTTTCTGTATCAGCTTGTGTAAAATTCAAAGTATTAGTATCACCAGTTAATCTTGTATACAGTGCATTCAACTGATCCATGGAAACATTTCGTAAAGCGTGCTTCAATTGACTTTCACCAAAAGCAAATCGCTGACGGCCTTGACCTCGAACTACACGATTCCACCAACTATTATTCTGAACTTCGACTTCCTTATCATGATCCAAATCAGAAATCAAATTAATAAGAGACTCGCGTGTGATATTTCCTTTTTCATCCCACTCAAGCTTAACAGCATGATCTGAATACTTCTGTTCTGCCTCGACTTTTTGAGCTTGCAAGCCTTCACGTGTATTTTTCTGAATATCAGTCACTTTCCTATCTCTCTCCTGTCGAAGTTCATTCATGTCTGCATCTAGTTGTTCCCCCTGTTCTGGTGATAGTGTGTCACGAGTAACTTGAACTTGTGCTTCAAGCTTTCGTGCTCATTCTTTAAGGGCATCCGCAGTTCGGTTCGCTGCCTCAGTACGCTCAGAGTGAGATAAAGTAGTATTCTGAGCAGCCTCGATTGCCACTTGAGTATTAACTCCTTCATCTGATGTTTCTGGTCCGGTCTCCGGTGTATTTGGAGCCTTTCCTGGAGCAAAATATTTCTGTACTTCAGAGAAATTGTGAAAAGAATTTTTCATAAAATAAAATTAAGAATAAGTACATAGACTTTTTATCTATCCTCCGTAGGATATCATATTTTTCACGATTGCGCAAATTTTTGCTCAACTTTTTTTAAAAAATATGTTTTTCTGATTACAAAAGGAAAAATAATTATTAGTTTTATACCATAATACTTTATCTTATACATTTTAAGATAAAATATATATTTGTCAATATTTTTATTTATAAAATACGGAAAAAATCCCCTTTCGGAGATTTTAATCCACATAAATATAACCATCAATGGCTGGGTGGTTGATAGGAACCTTTCGAATCGTTACTTCGTAAAGACCACGATAGTTCATATCACTCACGATAATATTTCCATCCTGAATATCTGTTACGATACCCACATGTCCATAATATGCGTTGTAACCGTGCCCTGAGAACTGTACGATCGCACCAACAATCGGAGTCTTTCCGGTTGGAACACCCTGTGCACGAGCGTTGCGAATCCACTGATTAGCGTTTCCGCGCCATGTAACCGTCTTGTTACGAGCCACATGCCAAGTACAATTTCCTGCAACAAACCCTCGACCAAGTCCTGTAAATTTGATCGCATAGCGATCTTTTAAACCATTGGAGTTCACAACTGGAGTCGCTTCAACTGCAATAGACAGTTCTTCTGTTTTTGGCTTTGTCTCAGCTACTGGGGTTGCTTTTTTGGTTGAAGTTTCTGTTTTTGGTTTTTCCTGAGTTTTTGTCTGAGTTGGTTGTTTTTCAGACTGAGTCGCCGGTTTTACTACTTTTGGCTCAGGACGCACTGCACCAGGAATCATCAATTTTGTTCCATCCTGAATTTTTCGCGCATCAGAAATATTATTGGTATCAAGAATTTCCTGTACAGAAACATTGTACTGCTTCGCGATATCTGAAACTGTTTCTCCTGGCTTGAGAGCATGAACGATTCCAGAAACTGGTGGAATTTTCAAAACTTGTCCCACCACAAGGGTATCACTCATTGAGAGGTTATTGGACCACAAAATTACTTCTGCGGCAATATTATATTTTTTTGAAATTTTAATAATATCATCATGTTCTACTACTGTATATGTACGAACATTTGATTCCGGAATTGCAGCAGGCTGCTCTGTTGAGGTATTTTGATTTGCTTCTTCTGCACCAGTCAGAGTTTCTGGACTTACAATCACCAAGCCACTTTCTGAGATATATTCCAAGTTATCGGTATCAGTAAAGGCTGTAATAATTGATGATTCATCATAATCTCCTACTTGCGTCTGTGAAGCAGTTCCAATCTGCGCCAATGATGGATAAATTGGAAACAAAATTACCAAAAATGTTGTAAACCACTTAAATTTTTTAAAAGATTCTGTGGCTGAACGAACAGGAACCTGATTTCTACTAGCGCGCTCAAGTCGCGCCTTATAATTTGGAAGTGATGACACTGAGAAATTTTAGAAATAAAAAGTGTAAACCCTCTTGCGAGGGCTAACACAAGAAACACTAAGCAATAGCAGTTACTGTCAAAGTTGTTTCAGATGGACGGAATCCACGAGAGCGAACATAGCGCTTTTTTGCTTTCATCTTGAAAACACGAACCTTTTCACCACGCTGGTGAGAATCTACACGAAGAGTTACTTTTGCACCTTCTACAAATGGAGTTCCAACTTTTACAGTTTTTCCGTCCTCAGAAGCTACGAGAAGTGGAGTTACTTCAAGATTTTCACCTTCAGCAAGATGCTGACGATCAACCACAAGAGTTGAATCCTGGCTTACAGTGTACTGTTTTCCACCGATTTCAATAATCGCAATCATATTAAAAAGATTTATGCTCATATAGGAGCCCCGAAGAGTCTTGTTCCCTATAACAAAGCGAAGATAAAAACTGTTTTTTGGAAAATTTTCCAAAATCACCAATCTATTTTATTCAAAAAAAATATTTGTCAACACTTTCGCGGTATTTTTTTGAGAATTCTTGGAGTTTTCTTGATTTCATCACAAAATTTTTTGACAAAAAAATTTTTTATAGAATAATGTATTTTATATTTCTTAGGAAAATACATTTAAAAATTGTCAAATCAAAATAAATCCCAAATTTGGGATTTATTTTGTCGTGTAGAAAAAATTCATTTTATAATGGAAATCTGCAATTGACGTGTCGCCTTTTTTCGCAGAAATCATCATAAATCCGTCTTTTTCCGAAATCGTGAGAGAAATATTTTTGTCAATTGTGTAAATATTTCCGTCACGCGCGATCGCGATAATCGCATTGTACTGAGCATCTGTAATATAGGCGCCTCATGGAATTTTCGGATCGTTATAGTCCGCATTCGCAAAGCGATATTGAGCATGCGTACTTACAAGTAAATTACCCGTTGAAGACGCATTTTCATCAGTTTTTTGAACAATTCTCGCAGAATTTGGTAATGAGAAAAATTGCTGGTATGCGAGAATTTTTTGAGTATTGTACACATTGATACTCATTGGCTTGGTTGCATCAGCTGGCGAAACACGAATTTCATAGCCTGCTGGTACATTTTCAAAAATTCCTGAATGTAAAATTCTGAAAACATCCTGCCCTGTAGTTACTGTGATATTTTCTGGCGTTCGATATGATCCAGATGAGAATTTTCCTTCTGTATCAGTCAAAATCGATCCAGTATTTACCATCATTGGATATTCTGATGAACGGATTCGGAAAATTTCGATCGGCTCATTTTCGATCGGATTATCAAGAATTCCTGAAACATTTCCGGACTCTGAAACATTTTCAAGCGTTGGAATTGGAGTGAAAACTTCCACCAAAATCGGCATATATGTAGTATTCCCGAATTCATCGCGAACACGCAACATCATCTGACGATTTTCTGGCGTATCAAACGGCCCAAAAATCAATTCTTGATCCGAAATCGTGACATTTTTTCGATTCGTTTCAAAATCATCATCGTACACGCCGTTATTGTCCGTATCGACAGTCAAATCTTCATCAATCGCGACTTCAAAATCTGAAAGTTCGGTCACAATTTCTGAAATTTGAATTTTGGTCTGTGCATACACTGGCACGCGAACCGTATCAGAAAGCGAAATCACCGGATTGGTCGAGTCACTCGCAAGTTGTGGCGAAAAAAGCGTCACACCTGCGCGATTCTGTTGATCACGAGACAAATGCTTGAGTCGCGCGTAATAAAATCCGTTTGGATATGGAATAGCAAAGTTGTATGATTCTGAAGGCATTCCAAGATTTTTGACAATATACACGGAATTTGGTGAAAGCAAAATATTTTCACGATGTGTCGCATCAAAAATCGAGAATGATTCTTCCGAAGTTAAACGCATTCCTGGTAAAATCGGCAATTCTAAAAGTTCATCATCCGCGCCATAACGATATGTTCCTGATCCACCACCAATGACAAAAATTGAGCCACCAGACGCACGAATTTCAGTTGTTGTCGAGAATTGATATGCGTGATGTGCTTCCAGTGTCATACGTTTTTCTTCAGAATTCTCACCAGTTCGATACAAAATTTCTACATTTTTATTTCCTGTATAAATCGTACGATTTGGAGAAATTGACAAGAAAATATCGCCAGTAAATTTTTCAATTTTAGCACTTTCAAGTACAAAACTTGAAGCCTTTTCCCCGCTAGAAATATAACGATTGATTGGCATTGAACGCATTCCATTGTTGTCAAAATCCGAAAAATTATTTTGCACGAACAAATCTACGACAGTTTTTGGAAGTGATTTTTCCAGATTTTTATCAATCGCGGTGCGATCCCATTCTGTATATTTTTCGAGGAATTCAAGACGCCATTCGCGCTCGTCTGGAAGTGTATTTCTGAACGAAACATTGAGTTCGGATGGAGCCGAAAGCACCTGCACAAAATTGTTCGGAACTTCTGGCAATTTTTGTGAAATATTTTCAGTGCGAGTCGTCGTGTCAATGATTTTATTCGGTTCTTTGAGATGTGTATTTTTGACATACAAATTTCCACCAAGCACAAAAATATAGTCACGATCGGCATCATTATCAATATCTTTGGTATCCACACGATCATTTTTTCCAAGAAGTTCTACATAATCAAACAATTTTGTCTGAGTTTTTGAATTTTCGGTCAAAACATAGATTCCTTCGAATTTTGGCAAATAATTCGCCGCAATGCCGGCAGTATTGACTGAGTGTTCTGGAATATTTTGAGAATTATTGGAAGTATTGAGTTGAGCGAGTCGATGAATTCGTCGCTCAAGTGATTTTCCAATATCTTGTGCGGTAGTCGTTTCAGTCACAGAATTATCTGCGATTGACTCTATCGCGCGAGATTCAAGATTGGCAAGCTGAGACAGTGCGAGCGAAGATTTTTCCGATTCATCAGATGCAAATTGTCCAACATATGGCGCATTCGCAAGGAGCGAAGGATCGTCATTACGAAGCAAATCAACAATATTTTGTAATTCACCATTTTTTCGTTCATGCTCATGGACAAATTCGTACAGCAAGTCAAATTTTTCGCGATTATATGCCTCAATTTCGGCTTGCAATTTTTTAGCTTCTGTCTGAGCTGTATACATTTTTTTGTCCAAATCCGCCGCCTGAGCGATAAATCCTGATGCCAAAAGTTCAGATTTAAGATATTTTGCAAAAGATTCATTATCCAAGAAAATATCTTTTTCAGCTTCGAATTTTCGAATAATCGGTTCAAGCAAATTTTCCGCAGTTTCAAGTGTAATTCCGGACGAAAATTTCGCATAACTCGTGAGATTATCGACCGTATCTTGTGCTGCATTTTCTACTGAATCAGAAGCATTCTGAAGTGCGCTTCCGGCTTCATTGGAAATATTTTGAACATTTTGCAAAGCATTATTGACACGATTTTCACCATCAATCAATTGATTCACATTGATATGATTGTCGATTGGAAGGCGAATATTCACATCATCAAGAATTTTCGACGGAATCGAATTTCCAAGATCGCTCGTAAATTGATTGATCGGTTTTACGGCGGCTTTCGCAAATTCTGTGATAAAATCTGTTCGCAACGTGTAATTGAGATGCGTTGAAATTCGGATTTCTTTGAGTTCTGGCACAGAAAATTGTGGGAACTGAATATTGAGAAAATCCATTGGAAGCGTCGACTGGCGTTCTGTTCGTTGTGCAATTACATCACCCACCTGCCATTCTGGAATCAAAACTGTTTTCTGATAGTAGCAGTATAATTTTGAAATCAATTTCAAAATATTGAGCACGGCTGAAATCGAACCACCAAGCTTTGGAAGTTTTGGTGGTGGCGGCAAATCTGGCAATTTTACCATCGGCAATGACGGTAATTCTGGCAAATCTGGCAACGATGGCAATGGAGGAAGTACTGGTAATGATGGAAGTGTCAACGAAGCTGTTGGAGAATTTGGCAACGAAAATCCTGGGAGTGCTGGCAAGCGCATCGGAGAAAGTCGGAAATTAAAATCTGGCACCGACAAATCAATTCCGAGTCGTACATCCGACAAGTCCAGCACAATATCTGGCCATTTCGGGAAAGAAATAACTGGAATTTTTGGGATGATCATTGAAATCAATTTAAATTTCCATTGTTGGGAATTATTTCGTTCATTTCGACAAACACCACACTGAGCGCTTGTTTCCGCAAAAATATCCAAAAGTGGCTGCCAACTCTGCGCAATCGCCTTGATGAGCACATACAATTCCGCCCATTTTTGGAAGCGAATACCGTTGTCTTTAATCCAGCCAAAAGTCATTTTTTCTACGGCCTGAATATTACAAAGCAAATCATACATCAATTTTTCTTTCCAATTGACATATTTTTGCAATTTTTCTGGAAATTTTCTGTATTCCTGAATTCGCTTAATATTGGCCTGAATCGACGACATAAAGCCAGATTTTTCGAGTTTTGCTTTTGCAAGCAAACATTCCTTAGATTCTCCCGTGACACACCAGTTTTTGAGAGCACGAGAAAATTCTTGCTCGTACGAATTTAGTTGACGCTCATACTGATCCAATTCACTTGGACGAATCCATGGAACATTGATATTGACTTTTGTTTCGCGAATATTCAAAAATGGCAATTTTCCAAGGAAAGTGTACGCCGCACGAAGCGCATTGAGGCTTCATTGAGCAGAATTCATCAATGGCGCAACTGAAGAAGTTGCTTTGTTAAGTTGATTTCCGTACCACTGCCCTGCAGAAGAGTTTCCGCCACCTGATGCACTCGCAAGTGCTGATACGGTATCAGTAGAACGATAAGCAGATGACATTTCGGCTTTCAGAGAACTCAAAGATTCGCTTGAATATGCTTTGGAAAGTTTATCCAAGAAATCAGAATAACTCGAATCCACTTTAGCATTTTGTCCAAAATCTGTTGGCGGAATAATCGTCAAATTTGGCGGCGTAAACAATGAAGTTGTAAGCTCCTCAGTCTGACGAGTAAGCCAATCCATAATAAAATCTGGGAATGCGGAAATTCGTTTATTTTTAACATTCACAACTTTTTTAATGTCAGCAATTTTATCGCCGCCAGTCACAGAAAGTTCAATAGACGAAGCTCCGCTACTTGCGTTTCCAATATTGACAAGTGGACCACCATTAAGCGATGAAACATTTCTTCGAGAAATTTTTGCGGTAATTCCAACAATTTCAGCCTGACGTGTAGATGGTGATTTCATGTATTCGAGAATTTCTTTTTCCAGATTTTTCTCTTCAGTACGAAGTTGTGTTTTTGCGGAAGCTTCGAGATTACAACTCGCACCATTCCAAGTTTTTGAAATCGTTCCCAGTCCAGAAATCGCACTTACATCACCATCATCGGTCGAACCATCACCTTTACAAACAGGCATTGGTTTTGCCATAACAATACAGTTTCCACCCTGTATCAATGGCGAAAGTCCTTTTCCTGGATTACCACCAATAGTACTTGCAGGTCCACCAAAACACATACCCACACCCATTCCAAGAGTTAATGTTGGTGTAACAAAGAGGCGCATAAAGTTGGTTGGTGAGTCCACGCCAAGGTATCCACCAGCACCTGTTTCCGCCGTACAACTTCCCACGTATCGAAGTGGTGATGCCGGCCAAACCATTGGAACTTGATAACACCCTGATGGGGTTGGCACATTAATCGCTGTCAACGCGGAAAGCACTGGAAGTCCCTCATTTACTTTAAATCCATCACCCACTGGGGAACCAAAAACTACAGGATCATTCCCTGGTGCCAATGGTGCCCAGTTGATTGGGAAGCTCATACATGAACCTCCACCAAATCCACAAGACAATCCATCAGCAATTTCCTGTGCTTTGTTTTCAATATTTTTGGTGGTTTCAGCATCAAATCCAATTTTTACAGAATTTTTTCCATTTTTCTCAACAGTAACGAGATTTTTTGGATTTTTTGAATTGCCAGCAATGGCATCAAATTGTTTTTTTCCTTCTGCTGGCGTCATTTTTTCAACAGAATCTGGTAATCCATTTTTGTCAGAATCTGTCAATTTTTCTGAAAGCCCTTTTGGAAGTGGTGCAGAATAGAGTGCTGGACGACGGCTGGATTGGTATTCACGAGCCGCAGTTGAGAGCCAAGTCATCATTTCAGCACCACAAGTAGTTGAAGTTTTGAACGCAACATCACCAAAATTATCATAACCAATGGTTCCTTCCTCAAAATCTCCTACTAACATTTCGCCATAACTCGCTGGCAAAACCTTGAGCGTATAGCGGATTTTTGCTTCAGCACCAGCAGGAATTTCTCCAACATCAAATTCGAGATCAAACTCGCCATTGTCTTTTTCTTGGAAATTTTTCTCCACGCGATTACCAGTAATCTCGACAGAATACGTCGCACTCGTATCACGATCGAAAATTTTTGGAATGCTGTCCAAATATTTCACATTTTTCTGAGATTCTGATGACAAATTTTTCACAGAAACCTCAACTTGAATTGTCTCGTACGGATACAAAATCGCATTTTGTGATTGAAATTTTTTGGAAATTTCAAGGCCATGAAGCGAAGCATATTGTGAACGAATGTAGGTTTTGAGTGGAATTGGAGTCGTGCGAGTTGTATTGTCCGCAGCGGCAACTTGCAGATCGTCTGACAATGCAGGATTTCCAAATTGTGCACTCAGCTGAGCCAAAACCTTTGGATCAATCGTTGAGTTTGAAATTGATCGAATCGACGCAGATTGCTCTTGATAATAGACTTGTTCACGAATTTTTTCATCTGTAATGCCCGAATCGGCTGGTTTCGCATTGGCTGGGACGCGTCCCACAAAAGTATCAAATTGTGTTACGGCGTCAGAAATGACGGCACCATCGTGATTATCTGTTTCATTTCGAAGCGTAATTCCAAGTGTCGAATCAAGAATTTTTTGTTCAAAAACCCCCGCTGTATCAGTTCCGTACAAAATTCCCAATTCTCCACCAGAAGTCAAATATACCAAATCATCTTTCCCGTCCGCATCCATATCATATACTTTCATTTGTTGAATGTGGCTTGGCGCCGCATTTCCAGACGAAAGCGAAATATTTTGTGGAGAAAATTTGGAATCATTATTATTGATGAGAGAAATTTTTCCATCAGAATCAAGCACAATAATATCAGAAAATTTATCGCCACGGAAATCTCCGATTTCTATGAGAGAATTTCGATTTTTCGGCAAAAAGGCAATATTTCCCAGTGAACGAAAGCGCCCACCAATATTGAGCAAAAGCTGAATATAACCATCTTCATACTGAACGATTACATCATTCAGCCCATCGCCATTCATATCTTTTTCAAAGAAATTTTGAATCTGGCTACGGCGACTATCAGCAATTTGTGTTCCAATACTACGATCGAGTCCGTCAACCTGCGTATCAGGCTCACCATGGCGAACACTCGCGATTGGATCACCCATATTGAGCATCATATATGTATGAAACCATTTTGTAGCTTCACCAACACTATCGCCAGCCGCAAACGAAAGTAGCATTCGATTATTTCCCATCCAACCAACTCCTGGGTTTTCAGAAAGCGTACCGATATCATCAATATCGCGTGGACCCACTTTGGCATCATCAAAAAGTGCATCACTAAGCGATCTCTGAACCATAAATCCGCGCGCCGCATTATTTAATGCTTGATCGCTAAATGCTCTTAATTGATATCCAGCACTCTGCAACACAGGCGCATTGTGCGCAACATCTGAGAAAATATCATCCGCCAAAATCACACTTTCATTTTGAGAAAAATGATATGTAGCCTCTGCAATCAGTGTCCCATTTTCAAGAATTTCAAAGGCAAATCCGTTTGTAGTATTATAATTTTTTGACCGGAAAGAAACAGACGATTGTGCTTCTATTGAGCCATTTTGAGCAATAGTCGCGAGCGGCTGATTATTTTTTGAAAAAATAATTTTTCCACCCTGCGCGGCAATATTGTAGCCATCAGTTTCGTTCAAAAGCATTTTTCCAGCAATCGAAGCACGATCTTTTGGAATGTCACAAGAATCAGAATTTTTACACGCGAGTAGTTCTGATTTTTCCGTTTGATACAAAATTTTTGCGATTTCAGATTTGCGAACAGAATCAAAAACATGCAACACAGGGAATCCTCGTTCGATATTGAGGGAAGTTTCAAAAACCGCATCATCAACGCGCCCAAGGGAATATCCACCACCTGGAAAAACCGAAAAAATCGTCTCATCAGCAATTGGTGAAGCCAAAAGTGTCGTTACCGCGAGGCTCTGAGATTTTTTCGGATCAGCATTGTACAAAATATCCTCCCCTTCGCGCAAGAATGATCCACCCGCAAGCACCGTATAACGAGCATTATAATCATCCGCAAAATTGTATTTGGCATCATTTGTAAAAATTTGTACCGCATATTTGGTAATCGGCAAAATTTCAAAAGTTTGCCCATTTTCCTGATATTGAATTTTATTTTTTTCAATTTCTGGAATTTCTACAACATAATAACCACTCTGTTCTGGAATAATATATTCACCATTTTCAAATTTGATTTCAAAAGGATTTTCAGCGTTTTTGGCAATAAATGCCTGGCCAGAATAATTCGCCAAATTCCCATAACGATCACGCGCTCGGAAAATAATTTTTCCACCAACCGTCGTGTGATCAATATACATCGCATCGCCAGCAATGAGCGTAAGCGGATTATTATTGAGAATACCGATACCCGGAATGTTGATTGTGAGATTATGAACGCCCGCAACTGTTCATGGCATATAAGTGAAAATTTCCGATTGACCATTTTTGATATCAAAAGTATCTGAAGAAAATTTTCCAGCGCCATTTGGAAGCGAAAGTGAAATCACTGAAGAAAATCCAGAAAGCTGATTTCCGTCAGCATCTTCGATTCGTACGCGCGCCTTCACAGCATCGCCACCAGCACGAAGTGCGTTATTCGGATTATCAAATTGCAATTTTACACGAGCCTCCGCGAGCACATCAATTTCCTTTTCTGTCTTCAATTCTACATTTCCAAAGGCAGAATGATTTTTCACGGTGGCAAAAATTTTCATTTTTCCAACATTATCACCACGAACCACGAATGACAAACGAGAATCAAAAATATCAAGCGATAATTTTTGGACCGCGTCGCCCGCAGCATTCAAAATCGCACCATTTTCTACAGAAAGTTCCACAGAATACAAACCTGGTGTAACCGCATTCCCAAGCTGATCTTGAAGTGAAAGCGTCATAAGAGTCGTTGAATCTTTCACAATCATCGTCGAAACTGGCGCAAGCGAAATCTGAGAAAATTTTCCAGAAACCACACTGAAAGTCATCTCGCCAGCCACACCATCTTCTCCGCTCAAAATCGCACGATATGTTCCGATATTTTTTGTGATAGCATCAGGAATTGTCACTTTTTCATCCTGTTTTTCGAGTGAAATAATTTCACGATTTGTAATATCATCCAAAAATGTTACGCGGAAATTTTTTTCAGCATTTCCTGTATCAGAAAGCGATTTTTTACGAGTTACATTGAGGAAAAATTTTTCCTGAGAATCTGCAGAAATCACTGCCAATCCGCTCGCATTTTCCGACGAAATATGCGCATCCAAAAATATGCTCGAAGCCGTCAGCGTAAAATCTTCGGAAGAAATTTCTTGGCGACTTCCATCAGCAAAAACAACAGAATACACAATTTTTGCTTTGAGAGAAAAATCTTTATCACGCGCATTGATGAGAAATTTTGGGCGCAAAGTATTCGCTGGCACTTCATAATTTGCGACCGAAAAATATGAGTCATATTGCGTCACATCAATAGTTTTTCCGGCGCTCGTCACAGAAAGAATTTGTAATTTTGCAACAGAACCATTTGGTGGAATAATATTTTCTGTATCAGTTTGGAGCGATACGGAAAAATCAAGTGCATCATGATGAGCAATATGCGTTCGATAAAAATGTGGAATAACGCGTGCGCCAGTGACGGATTTCTTCTGATCATCGGTCGACACAGAATTAGCAAGATTTTGAGAATTTTTATTTTGAGAATGATCAAGTCCTATCGTATTGCCGCCACACTGCCCTGCCAAAATTTTTGGTGGAAGCTGAGAACGAATCCAACACTGAATCGCGGCTGGCCACTGAAATAGTGAAACGCCCTCTGGTGAGCCACACTGCGCACTATTTGAAGTTGGGGAATCTTGAAAATTTTCTTGCTGAGAAATATTAAATCCCTGAATTGCGGCCAACTTTTGGCGATAATCTGCAGAAATATTTGTCACATCTTGGCTTGCTGTTGAATTTCCTGGAATTACTGGCGAAAGTCCAAGATATGCAATTTCATACATTTTTTCAGAATTCGCAGAAATCTGTGGGATTTTTTGCAAAATATTTCCATTGGCTGGCATACCAGAATAGGAAAGCATACCCTCGATAGTATCCTGATATTTTTTGGTAATATCTGGATGAAGCCAATTTTTTGCTTGCAAAATCTGAATAATCAACTCATCAGAAATATAATCATTCCAGTCAAATTTTTCTGGAAGATTTTTTGCTTTGAGTACATTTTCAGCGATTGTCGCCTCATTATCAGGCTGATTAGTAGCGTTTTCTTTATCTACAATCGCAGACCATTGTTTATTAGCATCCTCGCGAAGCCAAGCACGCACTTCATCAATAGTGTTCGCCTGCATTCGGAAAAAATTTGGATATTGCAAGGTTGCAATATTTCCTTTTTTTGTCAAAAATTCGATCGAACGATTGATATCAATAGGTAAATTCGGCGTTACACCATTTTTGTCAGCTGCAGCAATTTCTTCCTGAGTTGGTGAAATATGTCGCAAAATTCCATCAATTGTATGATATGTAAGTGTGCGATAATTCGTGTAATTTACAATAATATCGTCATCTTTTGAGCTTCCAGTTCGGTTTGATGATCCAGAATTATATCGATAAATACATGTACGATTATTCGAATATTTTTGCCCATCGATCGAAACAGAACCCACCAAACATCCAGTAGAACCATTATATCGAGCAATCTCGTTCATGATATTTGTTTCTGGGCGAAGTGGAATATTCGTAGGACCAGAATTAGTGCGCGTACCAAACAAATTTCCAGATCGTATAGAACCAGAAGGCGCGGAAGTTGGTCCAGAACTAAATTTTGCAAGCGATGAAACCAGCTGATTTTGTTCCACTAAATCAACCTGACTGCGACAACGGAACCGATCTCCACTTGTATCCGTTGGATACGGATGCCAGCGATTTTCGTCATCAATCCAGCGATGTGGCTGTTTGAGGGTGTATTGATATGAATAATCCATACACTGTGAAAGCGATGGCGTATTGATACGATCACTTTCCAGCATTCCTTCCAAAGAAAAAACACTTCGCGTGAATCCCGTAAAATTTTTCGCTGGAAAAGTAGTCAAAGGATTTTTTCCAGAAGAATATACCCCAGAATCATTAGCTACACGCAAAAGCGAATTTCCGCCCCAAAAAGTGTTCAAATGTGGTTTCCCACCATTATAACAATATTCTTCATCTCCCTTGAGCGCGTTAATATGCGCCTCGGTAGAATTCACATCAAATGCAGAATTTGCTTCCACCAAAACTGATTTTCCAAATTCTGCTTTTTGTCCAGAGTTTCCTCGTGCAATCATACATTGGGCCGCATTTTGAATATTTTTTCCTTCCGTTCCAAAAAAATAATTTGCAAACGGCAAATCCGTTCCAGCCCCATATCGCGCCGTCATAGAATCCAAAATCGGAATTCGTCGCGCGACAGAATTTTCTTTTAGAAAATCATCAAAACTTGATTCCAAAGCGTCATTTGCTTTTTTGAGCGTATCCTTGGCAACATCATCCATCAAAGAAATTTGCACTGAACCCAAATCCGCTCGAACATTGGCTCCAGAATTATAACGCCCAGCATTATGAACAGCCGCAAGCTCTTCTCCAAGCACTTTTTTATTAAAAATTTTATCAAATGAACTCAAAAAATTCTCAATAATCGTCGAAGTTTGAATATCGGGCGTCTGTGCGATGAGATCATCAGAAAGGACATTTGAAGAAATTTTCGAAGCATCAAGACCACCAATCCCCAAACTTGCGATCAAATCCGCGTATCCCGCGTCGTTTTTTAAATCATAATCTTTTAATTTTTCGTTAATATCCTTGAGCACATACTTCGTAAATCGCGCATACGCAAGATTTTCAGCATTCGCAATCCAAAGCCCATATTGGAAAACTCGGCGCAATTCGATACTTTTTGTTTCGGAAAATCCATCAAAATAAAACACGCGCGGTGCTTCTGTTTGCGCTACAAATTTTCCAGATTGCGTATAAAAATCATGCGTTTTATCGAGGAAATTTTTAATTTTTGTGATATCCTCGTCCGCATTCCAATCGCGCCCAACGGACGGATTAATCACGCCGTGCCAAATCTCTACTGACTGATCACCGCCACGCAAAGCCGAAACTTTCTCATAGCGACCAGATTTTTCGTTGTACAAAAAATTCTTATTTTCAAAATCCACATACGGAAAAATGCTCGGAAAATATTTTCCTTCCGCATTCACCATTGGAATGGGCACATTTCCGATCAAAACCGTACCAACCAATCGCGTTTTTACACCATCAGAATCCTCACCTTCGTAGTACAATTTTTCATTTTGTGCAGCAATATTGGCAGGCGTAGTTTTCCCATCAATCACAGAAATAACTGTTCGCGTAGAACCCAAGTTACGCTGAATATCTTCAGCGTAACGAGCAATTTCGGAGCGGAGCGCGCGATGCGTCTCATTGTCCACAATAATAGAAATAATATCACGATACTGATCAGAATGAGCCTGAGCTGCCCCAAAAAAGTGAAATTGAAATGTTTGAGAAAAAATCAAAACAAAAACCAATAACATCGCAATGGTTTTTTTGAAAGAAAAATTTTCGGAAGAAAATCTTGAAAAAAGAATTTTTTTCGTCATAAAACGCAAGAAAAATTGAATTTTTTGAAAAAATTATGCTGTAAGAATTTTTCTGATAAAATACGGAAAATCTCGTGCATAATATACTCATTTTTTTTAGAAAAACAAACAAAAAAACAAAAAAAGTCAAAAATAAATTGGACAAATTGAAATTTTTGTATATTATCTGCTCACTTCTTTGGAAAAAGACAGAAAAATCTTCTTGGACTTGTAGCTCAGTCGGTAGAGCAGCGCCCTTTTAAGGCGAAGGTCCCGGGTTCGAGCCCCGGCAAGTCCACCACTCTTGATACTCATAAAATTTTTTCGGAAGAAAAAATTTTTTATTTTTCATTTTCATCAAAAAACGAGAAGTCGTGCAGAACCCTCAAAAATTTTGATATTTTTTGGTTTTTGCGCGATTTTTGTTTTATGAAAATAATAAAAATTTATTTTGCTTCGAAAAAATACTTACATCAGTATATTTTTAATCATTATTTATGACAAAAAAACTGGAACTCTTGATGCCTGCTGGTAATCTCGAAAAACTCAAATATGCAATTGCATATGGTGCGGACGCAGTATATGCCGGTGTGCCGATGTTTTCACTTCGCGCACGTGAAAACCAATTTTCTTGGGATACACTCGCGGAAGGCGTAGAATATTGTCATTCTCGTGGGAAAAAAATTTATTTTACAGCCAATATTTACGCACATAATGTAAAAATTGGACCATTCATGAAGGCATTTGAAAAAATGCAAGCACTCAAGCCAGATGCGTATATTATGAGTGATCCTGGGCTGATCAACTTGGTTCGAAAAAATTTCCCAGACGCAGAAATTCACCTCTCTGTTCAGGCTAACAATACCAACTGGGCACAGGTAGAATTCTGGAAAGAAATCGGAATCAAGCGAATTATCTTGTCTCGTGAGCTTTCTTTACGAGAAGTGAAAGAAATTCATGAGAAATGTCCTGATATGGAGCTTGAATTTTTCGTTCACGGAGCTATTTGTATGGCATACTCTGGGAGGTGTTTGCTTTCGAATTATTTTTCTCATCGTGATCCAAATCAAGGGACATGTTCTCACTCATGTCGTTGGGAATATAAAGTTTTCAAAAAAGATGCGTCACCAGAAGAATTGTATGATTCTACTGGGCGCCCTGAGGATTATCAAGAATTGACTGGAGAATTTTATTTGGAAGAAATGGAGCGACCAGGCGAAAAATTACCAATTGATGAAGACGAATATGGAACATATATTATGAACTCTCGCGATATGTGTCTCGTATCATATATGCAAGAATTAGCGGATGCAGGAATTGTCTCATTTAAAGTAGAAGGTCGCTCAAAAACAGTGAATTACCTTGCAGGTGTTGGTCGAGCATACCGCCCTGCCCTTGATGCCGTAGAAAAAGGTGAATCATATGATATTGCAAAATTGTCAGACGAAGTGTTTGCTATCTCAAATCGCGGATATACACCAGGATTCCTTGTAGGAAATCCAGGAGAAAAAGCAATCTATTTTGAAAAAAATAAAGACCTCCACGAAGAAGATCCTATTGGTATTGTAAAAGGATACGATGAAAAGCGAAAAATGGCTCGCATTGAAGTAAAAAACCGAATCAATCTTGGCGAAGCTCTCGTTCTTATTTCTCCTTCTCAACGAGTAAATTATACTCTTGATAATATAATTGCTGATCCTATTTTGCTTGCGAATCCAAAAGCAGAAGACGCAAGTTTTATAGAAGTTCCAGAAAATGGAGAAACTCGCGAATCTGGACATGGTGGGCATATTGATTTGTGGATCAATGTTCCTGAAAAGCCAGCAGACTATGCGATCATTCGTAAAAAACTTCCACTTGATGAAGTTCGTGTATAATCTTAAAAACAGTATTATATAATACTGTTTTTGTTTCTTTAAAAAAATAAAAAAAGACAATTCATGTCTTTTAACTTTTAAAAATTTTATTTTCGAGTTGCCACATCCCAAGTTCGCACCAATTCATCAATAAATTCATCTTTTTCTCGCCCTTCACTCAAAAGTGCTTTGGTTCCACAAGACGCCAGATGATGTTTCAGTAAATCTCGATTGGCACTTTGCAAAAGCCCCATCGAAGCATTGATTTGATGAGCGATATCAGCACAATAAGCATTTTTCTCGAGCATTTCTTGCACTTTATTCAGAGTACCAATAGCTTTTTTGATGTTCAATTCGATTTTTTGTTTTGAATGGATCATAATAAAAAATTTGAAAAACCCTATGATTTGTATATAATTCCGTTACTTTTTAGCGAAAGTAGCCCGCATTTTGCGGGTTTTTATTTTTTACAAGCGCAGTCTTTATGACAATTGCACGCCTGGCAAGAACAATTCTCGCAAGTACAATGCACGCAATTACACTGACTGCAATCACATTTTTTCATAATCATAAATATATCTTAAAAATTATATACCATACCATAGGGTTGTGTATATATTATTATTTTTTGAAGAAAAAGCAAATTTTTTTTTGAGAAATTTAAAAAGCCACTTCCAAAGCCAAAAACTTGCTTTTTGATTTTTTTTTCATATAATCTCGGCAATATTTTTTAAAAAAATTTATGGCCTGAGAAGTAGTAATTCGATTTGAAGAAGTAACTTTTGGTTACCAAAAGCCAAAATGGCTCCTTGATGAGGCGAATTTTTCTGTGCGTGATGGCTCCAAAATTACGCTCATGGGACAAAACGGCGCGGGTAAATCAACTATTTTTAAAATGATTACTGGTGAGCTCAAGCCGCATGATGGTCGTATTTTGATTACCGCTGGCAAGCATATTGCTATCGCAAAACAGGTAATGAGTCCTGATGATAAAGAAAAAACGATTGCGGAATATTTTCGAGCATATTCTCGTTCCGATGCGCATAATATTGACCGCGATATCCAAGAAGTGCTTGATGCGGTGAATTTTTTGCCACCAAAAAATATTGATTTTAATGATTTTTTGAAGCGAATTGTCAAAAGTTTTTCTGGTGGACAACAGGCTCGCCTTCTTTTGGCAGCGGCGCTCATTCAAAAACCCGACATTCTCTTGCTCGACGAACCAACCAACAATCTCGACAGCGAAGGAATCTGGCATATGACGGACTTTTTGCAGAATTACGAAGGAACAGTTCTCGTGATTTCGCATGATGCGGAATTTTTGAATGCGTTCAGTGACGGAATTTTGTATTTAGATATTTTCACAAAAAAAGTTGATCAATTCGTTGGGAATTATTACGATGCAGTTGAGCAGGTAGAGCGAAAAATCGAAGCACAAAATCGTGAAAATGCTCGCCTTGCAAAAGAAATTCAGGATGCCAAAGATCAGGCAAATCAGTTTGCTCACAAAGGAGGAAAATTGCGCGCCGTTGCGAAAAAATTGACAGAAAAAGCAGAAGAACTTTCTGAACAAATCACAGATACCCGTCGAGAAGATAAGACTATTCGCAATTTTAGTATTCCAAATCAGGAAGGAATCGGCGGTCAAATTATTGAAATCTCGAGCGTAACAATTATCAAAGATCACGAACCAATCGAAAAAGAAGTGAATATTTCACTCAGCAAAAATCGTCACCTTCTCCTCTCTGGGCCCAATGGTATCGGAAAATCAACACTTTTGGAAAGTATTGCCAATGGCACAGCAAAAGGTGTAAAAATCGCTCCAAATGTGAAAATTGGTTACTATCGCCAAGATTTTTCAACACTTGATTTTAATCAAAAAGTGTATGATTGCCTTTTTGAAGCCACAGGTCGTCAAATGCTCGAAAAAGATTTGCGTTCATTTGCTGCGGGATTTTTGATTACGGGTGATATCATGGCGACACAAATTGGTGCGCTTTCCGAAGGACAAAAAGGTCTTGTCATGTTCTGTAAGCTCGCGCTCGAAAAACCAGGACTTCTCATTTTGGACGAACCAACCAATCACATCAATTTCCGACATTTGCCAGTAATTGCAAAAGCGCTTGATGAATATGAAGGAACCATGATTCTCGTATCGCATATTGACGAATTCGTTTGGCAAGTTCGTATCGATGAATATCTTGAACTCGAATAATGCAAATTTTTGCAATAAAAATACCCCGAATACGAGGTATTTTTATTTTTCATTCTTATTGCAAATCATTGCAATAATATTTTATTCAGATGTTTCAGAATTTTTAATAATTCTCCACCTAAAAATAAGACGAAATAATTCGATAGTGGCGCGGCCAAAAAAGAAAACTCCGAGTGTCAAGCCAATTGGTAAGGTAATTAAACTGAACCAGCCAAATCCAATAGCACAATTCTCTACTGTGTCCGTTCCACAAATATTGACTTGAAAGAACGTTGGAAACAACGGAAAAAATGCAAATAGGAGCAATACTACGGAAAAAATAATTGAAAAAATTATTCTTTTTATTGCTATTTTTTGCAATATTGGCGCGGGATTCCAATAAATAATTATGAGAATTAAGAGAGGGAGTCCTGCAAAATAGGAAACCCAATCCAAAAAATCTGATAGTGACATAAATATTTTTTAAAAAATTATTTTCGAGAAGCGACCGCAATATATTTGAGATCACGACCCGTATGATTGAAAAATTTCCGCATACTTTGGAACATTTCACGATTTTCTTTTTTCATACCATTTCGAATAATTTTGAGAGCTCCAAAAAATCCCTCATCACGAATCATGCCAATCGGATTCATCAGTGACATATCGCCCGTATTCTTTTCTATACGAAAAAAACCAGTCTCGCGGAAAAGATTTTCCCAATCATCAAAATGAAGCGGTGTCACAGCAACATTGATTACGTTTTTGAGTTCCTCAAGAATTTTTTCCAGATTCGGATTTTCAAACCCAACATCATGCGTGAGCAGAATTCCCCCTTTCTTCAGAACGCGAAAATATTCTGAAACTGCCTTTTTCTTCGCTTCTATCGGCAGCATCGTGAGCATTGCCTCATTAATAACGATATCAAAACTTTCATCCGCAAATGGAAGATTCATTGCGTTTCATTGTTCCAACGAAATCAGTTTTTCTACACCAGCCTTTTCGATATTATTTTTCGCTTTTTCGAGCGCTTTTTTATCAACATCAAGCCCTGTGATGTGACAGTCATATTTTTTTGCAAGCTCAATCGAAGTTGTACACATATTACAAGCCACTTCAAGAACTTTTTTATCTACAGAAAAATGAGCCTTATCAATAAGCCAATTTGTCGCCTTGATTCCGCCTGGGCGAAGGCGTTTTTTCCCAAGACGAGCGAGAAAATTATGTCCAACTTCTTTTGTGCTTGCTGTCATATTGTATAGTTATAATAATTTGAGTATAAGATTTTTTCTTAAAAAGTCTAATTTATTTTTTATTGCAATTTTTTGTAATAAAATTGTTTAATACAAATATTTGCAATAATACTTTTTTAAAAAAATTTTGATTTTATGAAGAAAAAACATACTATGAAGGAAGTGTTTTTTAAAAATCATTATGGAGATTAGATTAGAAACATCTTGGCTTGAAATTCTCAAAGAAGAATTCGACAAAGAATATATGAAAAATATTAAAAATTTTTTGATTGAAGAAATTCAAAAAGGAAAAATTATTTATCCAAATCCGAAAAATATTTTTCGTGCATTTGAAAAAACTCCGTTCAGTGAGGTGAAAGTAGTGATTCTGGGGCAAGACCCTTATCACGGACCTGGGCAGGCGCAGGGTTTTTGTTTTTCTGTAAATGAAGGAACTCGCCTACCACCAAGCCTACAAAATATTTATAAAGAACTCAATCAAAGCCTACAAATCCATATTGCAAAAAATGGCGATTTAACAAAATGGACCGAACAAGGCGTGTTTCTGCTTAATGCAATTCTCACGGTTGAAGGATGAAAACCAACTAGCCATAGTAAAATCGGCTGGGAAGATTTTACAGATGTGGTTATTCAAAAAATCTCAGAACAAAAAGAAAATATTATTTTTCTCTTATGGGGAGCTTTCGCTCAAAGTAAAGAAAAATTGATTGATACTTCGAAACATTTTATCCTGAAAACAACGCACCCTTCACCCTTTTCTGCTCATCGAGGATTTCTCGGAAGCAATTGCTTCAAGGAAACCAATGAAATTCTCGAAAAAATCGGAAAAACTCCAATTGATTGGTCTATTGAATAAATATTGCAATTATTTGCAATAAAATACTATTGAAAATTTTTGCAATATGAAATATTACATATACATTCTAGAATGTTCTGATGCGACTTTGTATACAGGCTTTACAAAAAATTTAGAAAAAAGAGTTGAGGCTCATAATGCAAAAAAATGAGCTAAATATACTCGTGGGCGAACCCCTGTTACTCTCAAATACTTTGAAGAATTTGATACAGAAAGTGAGGCACGAAAACGAGAATACAAAATCAAACAACTTTCTAGAAACGAAAAATTTTCTCTGATAGAAGTTTTTAATAAAAATTTAAATTCTTATGAAGAATAAAAAACCAGAATTCTGGTTTTTTATTACATTTTTTGGTAATAAATATTATCGAACTTCCAAAAAATACTTATTGCAATTTTTTGTAATAAAATTATTGCAAATAATATATGGGATTGTAGTTTCATTTTTTATGCCTAAATGATCTTCATATTCTGGAAATTGTTTCAAAAATTCTTCTTTTGAGAGAATTGTGTTGATTCCAAATTTTTGCAAACGAGAAAAATTTTCACTATTTTTGACTTCCCCATTTTCTGTAATCAAAAAAATTCCATCAACCGCAGAGAAAATTCTATGATAATAGTTTATTGGATTTTTTAAAGAATCATAGTGATTGAAAAAATTTTTTTCTATATTGCGAAAATTTGCATTATGAGAAAAATCAGGAAAATAGACGAAAATTTTTTGATCTCTTCATGTGTCAGATATTTGTGTGAATTGACCAAAAATATGTGAAGTGTTTTCAATATCAGAATCAACTCCGGTTATCGTGTCAACGCTCGTTCGCAATATTTGGTCAAATCATTTTTTTCATTTTTCCTGAGCAAGATATTTTGCAATTGCGAGACAATTTCTGCAGTCTACCTCAAGATTGGAGAAATTTTTTGGGTCACGAAATTTGAGCGCATTCACCGCAATCTGATCATGAATCAATGCTATTCTTTCGCGAACATGATGAGAAAAATCAACAGAAGCCACTACTAAAATCCTCTTTTCAGGGAGTTTTGAGAGAATTTTTGCCACCTCTTGGTCGGCTCATTGAATCTGTGTTTTTGGGCGAACAAGAATTGGTGTTACATTTGCATCTGGAAAAAATTTAGAAATCCGAAAAATGTGTTCACCCAATCAATGTTCTTTGGTGTCACCATTTTTTGTAAAAATTTTACTATTGCTAATTTTTGCATTATTATATTCCGAAAAACTTTGAGATTTTACACATTTTTGATAAAAGCAAATTTTTTCAATAATATCAGGAATAGTTTCGATATATTTTTGAGATTTTCCAAAATGGTCTGGGGAAACAATAATAATTCTATCAAAGAATCAAAATTCTTTTTGCAAATTTTCGTAAAAATTATCAATATTTTTTCCAGTCAATCAATGGTGTGGCAAAACTACAATTTCAAAAATCTGACTTTCATCAGATTTTTGAGTTACGCAACTTCCAAGCATACAAGCAATAAAAAACGCGAGAAAAAATTTTTTCATATATTAGCGAATATTAAATCTTCCAGTTTGATAGTCCTGCAGCACACCACCCCATTCAAAAACATCAAACTCACCTGAACGTTCAAATTTTCTTAAAATTTTCTGATCAAAATTTTTACCAACATTTGAATATAAAAAAGCAGAATTGTATTTTTCATCATCGAGCGTATGAGCTTCGAGCAATACTCGCATTTGTTTTTTTGGTTTTTGAGAAAAATCGAGCGTTACATATTCATCAATTTGTTCATCAAATTTAAAGGAAATAACATATAATTCTTCTGCCTCAAACTCCGTTTTCCAATAATCAATAAAATCACGCTTTTCTTGTTCATTGAAACCAATATAATCAAGTTTTTCTTGGAAAAATTTTTCCACATCACGACCGCGAATCTGCCAGCCCTCGTGATTGAATGTATAGTTTGGCACCACCGCAGAATAATACAAATATTTCTCAGGAATTTTTTTATTATTAACGCGAAGTGAAGAAAATACATCCGCAGAAAAATTCCAAGTATTTACGCTTGTAAAATCAGGAATAATCTTGGTAAAAAATCCTCATTTTGGAAAATGAATGCTTAAATCGTTATTGCGATTTTTTGCATCATACACATAGATGAGCGGCTTACAGAGCTCAGCCGTTGCAAATGCCTTATATTTTTCTGTTGTATACAGCGCATACATATCATCTTTAATATTTTTGACACGATAAATCGGCATCATATCAGAAGAAAAATCTTTGAGTTCAATCGCATCGTACGAATCCTCCGAATTTTTTCCAAGTTTAAGGAAAAATTCTTGATTATTGTCTTCATTTTTTTCGCTATATGATTGTCGTTTGAGAATTTTTTTAGTTAATTCTTCATCGAGCAAATTTCCATTGTTGTCAATATGGTTTTTTGTAATATCCGCATGAATAAGACCAAAAGCCTCTGGCATCGAAGCCTTATAATAAAACTTAATGTCTGGAATTTCTGTAAAAGAGAATGCATAATAGGAATAAGTTCCGGCCATTGCATAAGAATCCAATTCTTTTTTTAAATATTCTGAAAAATTTCACTGCAATGAAGTGGGTTCCAGTGTTGCAAGTGATGGAGTGTCATTATTTCCATATTTAATGGTGCTCGCTTTTTCCTTCACTGATGAGACATCCTTCCAGTCTACTAGCTGAAGTTTCATGTTTCCGTACGATATTTCTCTTGGATATTCTGGAAGATACGGAGTTGGATCAACGACCAAGGTATTGGATACAGCATCAAAAAGACTCAGTGTTGAATATTTTCCAGTACAACCAAAATCATCTTCCGACTGAATCAAAAGATTTCAAAAAAGCGTATATCCTGTACCGGTTGCATACGGACCATCTTCACCTCTGCGCGACAGAGCGGATTGTTTGGTACGATCGAGAATAGCAATCTCATACTTATCAGGGACATCTTCATATTTTTCATCGATAGCTTCCAAGAATCCATCCTCACCAATTGTAAATTTCCAATCCTTGATATATTTACTCTTGTTTTCTTCTTCGCCATACCATATTTGTTGAACCTGCACCAGCTTTCCATCTTTCTCGACATATGGCTCCGTTTTTTGAATACAAATATCTCGCAAACAAACGGATTTTTCATCTTCTTGAATCAACTGAATCGGCTGTGTATTTTGTCCAGAACTGGTTGCACCAGTCGATGATTCAGTGGCACCTGTTTGTGTTTCGGACGAAATTTCTGAATTATTTTGAGAATTTTGTGCACACGAAGACAAAAACACTAACATCAAAAGCAAGCCAATAATTTTTTTCATATAACAAAAATTAAAGAGTACGCCTTTAATATAGCTATTCTCTTACAAAATGCAAATAATTTTTATATTGCATATTTTTGCAATAATATTTTAAATAGATTTATTACTAAAAATTGCAATAAATAATTATTGTAATCCTAATGCTATTTTTTGCAATAAAAAAAATCCGACTGAGTCGAATTCTAAAATTTTTTATTTTCCAAATTTTCGTTTGCGTTCCGAAAAACTCTCAAAACATTTTTGCAATTCTGCTTCGTCGAACGCTGGCCAATTTTTTTCTGAGAAAAAATATTCTGCATAGGGACTCTGAAAAAGAAAAAATCCCGAATGGCGAATATGTCAGCCTGTTCGAACAATGAGATCAACTGGCGGAAATTTCCCAGTTTCAAGGCAAGAAAAAATATCTTCGCGTGTAATATTTTGCATATCACGCCCCTCTTTTGCAAGATCACAAACCGCGCGCGCAATTTCCTCTTGTCCGCCATATCCAATCGCAAAAACCGCATGCATTTTTGTATTATTTTCTGTGGCTATTTCGGCACGCTCAATCGCTGCGGCACAATCCTCACGAAGCAAGCGACGATCCCCTACAAAATGCAAGCGCACATTTTTCTCGTTTGCCTGAGTAATTAATTTATCAATACCATCTGTCAACAAATCGAACAAATATTTCACTTCAAGTGCTGATCGCTCACGAATATTATCATCAGAAAGCGCCCAAAAACTCGCAACCTCTACGTCACGAGCCAAGCATCCATCGATAATATTCTCAATATTGTCATATCATTTTTTATGTCATTCAAACTGTGCAATCCCTTGTTCTCGTGCCCAAGTTCGGTTACCATCCATGATAAATCCAATATGTCGCATAAAAATTTCAGTTAAAATATGCGAGCATTGTAAACAAAAAACTCAGAAAGTCAAAAAAACGATTTTTAAAAAAAGGTTGTGTTTTTCGACAAATATGCTACAATGTTGCCATGTCGAGTTCCTGACGGCTCCTGAAAGTACGAAGTTTGATGTTACCGACAATTTTATTTTTTTACTCTGTATTATTATGAGTAGACTTTTTGTGGGTAATGTCCCATTTCGCGTTTCTCCTGAAGAACTTCGCGCTGAATTTGAAGCAGTAGCTCCTGTAAACGATTTTTTCTGGCCTATGGATCGTGAAACTGGTCGTAAAAAAGGTTTCTGTTTCGTTGATGTTGCTGACGAAGATATGGAAAAAGTAATCGACGCAATGCACGGAAAAGAAGTTGGAGGACGCGAATTGGCCGTTAACGAAGCTCGTCCTCGTGAAGAAGCGTAAAAAATTCCCCATTTGGGGATTTTTTATTGTTCAAGAAATTTTTTCTCTTCCTCGGCACGCTTGATTTCAAGGGCTTGTTGAATCGTCGCTTCATCAAAACCTCCATCATCACGAAGAGTTTGTTCCACGGTTTTCAGATATTCTTCAATGGCCTCAGATTGTTCTGGGGTCAATTTTTTCACTTCCACTACAGCACTTTGTTCAGCTTGAATCTCATCATGAGAAGCAGAATTTAATCCACAAGCCGCCAAAAAAATAAACATAATAACAAAAAAGAGAGATTGTTTCATACGCAAAAAGTGAAGAATTATTGAGATTATTATAATATTCTCGCGGAAAAATCAAATTTTTTGTAAAAATAAAAAACCAGCAATTAGAAAATTTCTGGTTTTTTTGTGAGAGAATCTTTGAGGGATTGTTCCAAAATATGACCCACTTCAAGAACTTTTTCTTCACCAAGCACTGGCCCAAGAATCTGCATTCCCACAGGCATTTCTCGTTTTTCGACATCAGACGAAGCAGCGTATCCAACAGGAATTACGAGTCCAGGAAGTCCTGCAAGCGAAGCTGGAACAGTGAAAACATCTTCTAAGTATGCGGCCATTGGGTCATCCCCTTTTTCTCCAATTTTCCAAGCCACTGTTGGCGCTGTCGGAGTCACAATAACATCAACCTTTTCAAATGCTTTTCGGAAATCGTCACGAATCAATTCTCGTGCCAATGACGCTTTCTGATAATATTCTTCATATGATCCAGCTGACAATACAAATGAACCCACGAGCGAGCGGCGCTGAACTTCTTTTCCAAGAAGCGCTGATCGATTTGCTACAATATCATTCCCATTTTCGACCTTTTCCCCAAAACGAAGACCATCATATCGAGCTATATTTGTCGCCACTTCCGCCGGACAAATAATATAATACACAGAAATTCCTTCCTTTGTATGTGGAAGTGAGATATCGACAATTTCTGCACCCAAATCTCGCATTTTTTCAATAGTTTTCTCAATATTTTCACGAACTCCCGCATCAGTCCCATCAGCAAAATATTCCTGAGGAACGCCCACTTTTACGCCATCAAGACGAGTTTTTTGCCAAATATCTGGATTGAGTTTTACTGGCTCCATGAGCGAAGTGGTATCTTTTGAATCGTGACCAGCTGTCGTTTCATAAAGCCATCCGGAATCACGAACTGTTTTGGTAAAATATCCTGGACAATCCAAGCTGGAAGCCATAGCAATCACGCCTGCTCGAGAATTTCGTCCATATCCAGGCTTGAATCCTACTACGCCACACATGCTGGCAGGCTGACGAATTGATCCTCCTGTATCCGTCCCAAGTGCTGCTGGCACCAATCCAGCCGCCACAGCTGCTGCCGATCCAGATGACGAACCACCGGGAATTCGAGTTGTATCCCAAGGATTTTTCGTTGCGCCAAATGCTGAATTTTCACCACTTCCACCCATAGCAAATTCATCCAAATTTGTTTTTCCAAAAGCGATAAATCCAGATTTTTTCATTCGTTCTGTCACAGTCGATTCATACGGTGGCACAAAATTTTCAAGCATTTTGGAAGCAGCAGTTGTTCGAACTCCCACTTCACAGAACAAATCCTTAACCGCCACTGGCAATCCCGTTACTTCGTTCTTCTCTTCCGGAAGTGTAATGTATGCACCAAGTACATCATTATATTTTTCTGAACGCGCACAAAAATAATCATAAATTTCCTGATAAGTCGCCTTGCCCGCACGAACCATTTCATCAAGTTCAATAAGGGAAAAATCTTTAAATTCCATAAAAATAAATTACAATGCGACAAATATATTCAAAAAATCAAAAAATTCAAGAAATATTATTTTAAAAACAAAAAAACTTCCAGAAATTGAAAGTTTTTTATTATTGCAAATTTTTTCAATAATAATTTTATTGCAAATATTTGCATTAGTGAGTTTCACGAATCTTGATATGCAATTCTCGAAGCTGCATTTCATCAACTTCTGTTGGTGCATTCATCATCACATCCTCTGCTTTTCCTGATTTTGGGAAGGCATAAATTTCGCGAATATTCGTTTCGTCTCGAAGAATCATGAGTAATCGATCAAAACCAAACGCAAATCCTCCATGTGGTGGAACGCCATATTGGAAAGCTGTATACATCGCGCCGAATTTTTCTTTCACTTCTGCTTCACCCTTTCCAACAATTTCAAAAGCTTTCACGAGTGCGTTTACATCGTGATTTCGGATTGATCCAGAAAGCACCTCATAACCATTACACGCAAGATCATACTGCGCACCATAAATCGTGAGCGGATCAGGATTTCCATCGAAAGCCTCGACGCCACCATGAGGCATTGAGAATGGATTATGTTCAAAATCGTACGAACCATCATCTTTTTGCTCGTACATTGGAAAATCCGTCACCCAACAGAACGCAATTTCATTTTTATCAACCAAATCAAATCGATCACGACACGCGATACGAACCCCTCCAAGTACCTTACAAGCAGTTTTGTGCTCACCCGCACCAAAGAAAATCATATCACCCGCTTTCGGAGATAATTTTTCTTCAAGCGCCTTCAATTCAGTTTCTCCGAAAAATTTCAAAATTGGCGAACGAGGCCCTTCTGCTTCATAAATAATATAGGCAAGCCCTCCAGCACCGAGCGATTTTGCGAGTTCTGTCAAAGAATCAATTTCTGAGCGAGACAAAATTTTATTTTCAAGTTTCATAGCTTTGATGACACCACCTTCGGCCACAGTTTTTGCAAAAAGTGAAAAATCAGAATTTTCAAATTCGGCCGTGAAATCCTCAAAGTGCATATCAAAGCGAATATCTGGCTTATCGGAACCATACAAATCAAGTGCTTCGTGATGTGTCAAACGACGGAATTTTCCATTTTCTGCGAGTCCTACGAGTTTTTTGTCGGAAATATTTTCAATCAAATCGCGAGAAAAATTTTCTGCAACCTCAAAAACATCTTCTTGTTCAACAAAAGACATTTCACAGTCAATTTGGTAAAATTCACAAGAATGACGATCCGCACGAGGATCCTCATCACGGAAACACGGCGCAATCTGGAAATATTTATCCAAACCACCAACCATAAGAAGTTGTTTATATTGTTGCGGAGCCTGTGGAAGCGCATAAAACTTCCCATGATGCAAACGAGATGGGATAAGATAATCTCGCGCACCTTCTGGTGATGAGGCTGTAAAAAGTGGCGTCTGAACTTCGATAAAACCTTTTTCTGTGAACCAATCACGAGTATATTTGTTCATCATTGCGCGATATGCAATTTTATCAAAAACAGACTTTCGACGCAAATCAAGATAGCGATATTTGAGGCGAATATCTTCACTCGCGCCGGTATGTTCAGAAACTTCGAATGGCGGAACATCTGATTTTGAAAGAATTTTTGCTTCATGAATAATTACTTCAATGTCCCCAGTGGAAATATTTTTATTTTCCTGACCTTCTGGGCGAGTGCGCACTACACCAGTAAGTTTCACTACATATTCAGAGCGAAATGTATCAGCAATCTGCCAAGCATCCTGATTGTGAGACGGATCAAAAACCGTCTGAGTAATCCCATAACGATCTCGAAGATCAATAAAAATCAATCCACCATGATCACGACGATTGGCCACCCAACCGGAAAGTGTCACAGTTTGTCCAATATGCGAAGCATTGAGTTCACCTGCAGTATGACTTCTGTGCATAAAATTATAAGTTACATTATTGCAAAAATTTTTATTTATATTATTACAATTATTAGCATTAAAATATTGCAATTCTTTATAAAAATTAATGCAAAAATTTGAAATAAAAAATATTTTTTATGGACTTACAGAAAAATTATTGTAAATTTTTGTAATAATTTTTAATGCCAAAATTTGTAATAAAAATTTACAAAACTTGTTTTATTAGACTCATTATATATTCTAAATTATCAGTATTATTTACAAGAAGAACATAATCTCAATTTCACCAATGTCACATATTTGATACATCTTTTGCAATCCTCTTTTCATCTTTCAATTCTCATGCTTTTTTATTTATATGAATTTTTAATTGTTTTTTTTGTATTTCAATATCAGAAATTGTTTTTTTGTTTTCCTTAAAGGCAATATATAATTTTTTCGGTTCAATATTTATTTCTGAAGACAAATTCAAAATTGCATTTTTAAAATCTTCAAAAAGCCCAATAATTTCATCACTTTTTCAGTTTAAATGATAATCTTCTGTATATGTTTTTATTTCTTTTATCCTTTCAATATTATTAGAATTTATTTTATTTGATGAAATTTCTCAAAATCATGGTGAAGAAATTGATTTTTTAATATTATTTATTACTAAAATATCTTTTTTGAATTTTTTCACCTCTAATAAATCAATATTCAAATCCTTAAAATCAACTGCTTGTTTTTGAAATTCATTAAAATGCGGTGCCACAAAAATTACTCGACTTTGTGACCAATCAACCTCATCTCTTTTTAAATTGTTTCTAAGAGTTTCATTATATTCAACAATAAAATCTGATTTAAATTTTAAAAGTGTATTAAGATAAGAAATTCATTGATCAAAAACACTGTAATTCTGATTTCTTTTATATTCGATAATAACAAAAGCATTATTTTCATTATCATAAGCCAAAGTATCAAATCTTTGATTTTGAATAACAAACTCAGATTTAATAAACTCCAATCAAGTCAAAAAATTTAAATTCTTTTCAAACAAATGTTGGATTTCCTTTTCGAGCTTAAATTTTTCCTCTTCTAAACTCAAAATTTGATTATTATATAATTGAAATATTTCCATAAAAAATTTTTAAAAAAAATTACAACCCCACCTAATACTGCCGACGAATTTTACCATTACTATCTGTAATTTTTTGTCCAGTTTTCAGGAATTCTTATAATAAATTTGCATACCACAAAATTATAGATTAATCCAATATCGGCGAATTTTTTTATCGCCCCAAGGAATAATATTGTCCAGTTTTCAGGAATTTTTTTCAATCACGCGCGCGGAGGCAAGTTTATCATCATCTCCATCACATACCAGCAAAATTTTATCTCCATCCGTTATCAGATTTTTTGCTTCTTGAACAGCATGTGCGAGAGCTTGTGTCGCATATCATTTTCCGCGCTCCGTAGGCAAAATTCCATATCCAATATGTCCACCAAAATTTTTGAGATATTCAGTTCAAATATTATGACGAATATCTATTCAACCGATAATCTCATTATCCTTCATCACAAAAAATAAAGTTGATGAAACAAATCCTTCTGGCGGATTTTGACGAAAATTTTGAGTTTGTATTAAAAATTCATCAAAATTTCCCCCAACAAAGAGGGCGCACGGACTCATATCAGAAATATTCTCATGTTCTTTCCAAATTTCTAACATTGCTTCGTATGGTCATCTATGTTGATGATTTGGTATTTCCAAATGAATCATAATGTGGATTATTACAAAACAAAAAAGCACGAAAAAATCCGTGCTTCGGTTCAGTATTCTGAAAGGTGCCACCGAGAGCGTTGCTCAATTTTATTTTTTTACAAAGTGTCGCGACTTTGGAGGGTTCTAATCGGAAAGCCTTTCTTCCCTCAGCTCGTGGGTGTTAGCCACTCAAACGCTTTTCTGTATTATAAATAATTTTTGAAAAAATCAAGTTAATCTGCAAAAATCTGCACAAAATACTGTTGATCGTCCTTTTCGAGAAAAAACATCCCAATCTGATTCCAGTCTGACGACATCATTGCTGCTGCATGTGACGGCGAAGCAAGTAGCGATTGGTATAATTTTTGTAAATTTACCCTAGTTCCACCAGCCACATTTTCTCCAAGCCGAAAAAATAATTTTTTATTTTTCTCATCCACAAATGAAAAAATATTTTTCCCATCCAGTGTCTCGTGTCCAACATACTGAAAATCCGCCATGTGTCGAACTTTGCTTAATGCAATTCTTTGCAATAATGGGTTTTCCTGCAATTCAGAAAGTCCTATCTGCTTACGACGATAATTCATATCTCGCAAAATATCAGCCGTAGAAAAATACATATTAACATTCTTGTCACTATCTCATTGATATGAAATTTTTTTGGAAAAAATACTATTTCCCCCTTTGTCTCGTAATTCTAGGCGATACTCACCCTTATCTTGTAATTGAAAAAATATTGGCAAAGAAATATTTTTTTCGTTATTACGAATTTTTGCAATAATTTCTGGCATAAAATTTTGAAAAATTTTATGCCCATCTGGAAAAATAATTGTCCAATAAGGCTGTACGGAAAAATCATTTTGCAAAGAAATTTCACCAGTTAAAATATCACCATCCAATATAAGTTCATCTTCAATTTCTGGAAAATTTCCCATTGATGGCAATGATTCTGGTAATTTTTTTTCTATTTCAAAATTTTGCAATAAGAGTCTTTTTTGCAAAAATTCTCGAATAGCAAAATCATCGCTCGATGCAAATGTTTTTGGTATTGCAAAAATAAGCAATAAGAGAAAAATAAATTTTTTCATATTTTAGGCATTAGTTTCAGAATCGGAAGAACTTTCTTCATCAGCATTTCACTCCTCTTCAGCCAAAGTCGCACTCGTAAATGTATCATCAGTATCTTTGAGTTTTGCAAGAATCACGCCCTGCGTATTACGACCAGTAATACGGATATCAGCGAGCGGCAAACGAACCGTCTGGCCACTTCGTGATACAAGAATTACGCTCTTGGCTTGCTTTTCTTCTTCAGAAAGCGTAAATGCTGCGATAATTTTTCCGGTTTTCGTTGTAGTGGCACTCACTTTAATACCAGAACCACCACGTCCCTGCTCGCGATATTCTTCAAGTGAAGAAATTTTCCCCATTCCTGTTTCAGAAATCGTAAAAATATACATATCCTGCGAGCCAACCACACATCCTTCGATCAGTGCATCAGAATCAGCTACTTTCATACCACGCACACCAGCTGCAGCACGACCCATCACACGTACATCGTCTTCTGGGAATTGAATCACTTTTCCCCCCTCAGAAACAAGCAAAATATTATTCGTTCCATCTGTTACGCGCACCCAACCAAGAGAATCGTTATCTTTTGGTTTCATCACAATCAAACCACTTGAGCGAATATTAGCAATATCAGTGATATCAATTCGCTTCACGGTTGCATTGTGAGAAATCAGCACTAAATGCTTTCCAGTCACCGTAGCAAGGTCTAAAATGGTCGTTACCGATTCATCTTTAGCAAGTGATAAAAATTGAACTACGGGCTGCCCCTTCGCAGTACGTTGCATCTCAGGAATTTCATATGCTGGAAGTTCAAATACGCGCCCTGTATTTGTGAAGAACAATAATTTATTATGATTCTTGGTTGAAAGAATTACCTGCATTTCATCTTCATCCTTGACTGCCATAGCAATTCCTTTACCACCGCGGCGCTGCGTACGGAACGAGGAAGCCTTGATACGCTTGATATAGCCATTTTTGGACAATGTTACCACCATATCCTCATTTGGAATAGTATCCGTTGGATTAAATTCTCCAACCGCACCAGGATGCACTTCTGTTTTACGTTCATCACCATATTTTTCCTTGATTTCAGCAAGTTCATCAGAAATAATTTTTGCCACACGTTCTGGTTTTGCGAGAATATCTTTAAAATCGGCAATCATAGCAATTTTTTCCTGCAATTCATTTTCGATTTTTTCAATTTCAAGGCCAGACAATTTACCGAGTTGCATTTCCCAAATCGCCGTAGCTTGCTTGTCAGAAAAATCAAATTTTTCCATCAAAGTTGGGATACCTTCTTCACGATTTTTGGAAGCACGAATCGTCGCGATAATCTGATCAATAATACTAATCGCCTTGGCAAGACCTTCAAGAATATGCTTGCGAGCCTCCGCCTGATCGAGCTCAAATTGTACACGACGAGTCGTTACTTCTTTTCGATGATCCATAAATGCGATGAGCATTTCTTTAAGATTCATCAATTTTGGCTGCATTCCACGATCCGTAAGTGCAATCATATTGTACGCAAAAGTTGTCTGAAGTGGCGTTAATTTGTACAATTGATTGAGAATTTTTTTCGGAAAAGCATCGCGTTTGAGTTCTACCACAACGCGCACACCTTCTTTATTGGATTCATCACGAATATCTGCTACTCCCACAATTACCTTATCTGTCACAAGTGCTGCGATTTTTTCTACAAAATCTTTCTTGTTGAGCTGATACGGCACCTCATCAATAATAATCATACTACGACCATTTTTCGCTTCTTCAATGTGCGCTTTTCCACGCATCACCACAGAACCACGACCACGAGTATACGCATCAAGAATATCTTTTTTATTGTAAATAATTCCACCAGTTGGAAAATCTGGCCCCTTTACAAAATCCAAAAGATTTTCAATAGTAACCGCATCAATATCTGGATGATTGAGTAAAAATTGCAGTGCGTCGATCAATTCTGACAAATTGTGCGGAGGAATATTGGTTGCCATACCTACAGCAATCCCCATCGCACCATTCAAAAGCAAATTCGGGATACGCGCTGGCAAGACTACTGGCTCCTCACGAGAAGCATCGTAGTTTGGCCGCCAATCAACGGTATTTTTGTCAATATCCGTCAAAAGTGATTCGCCAAGTTTCGCCATTTTCGCTTCCGTATAACGCATTGCAGCAGCACCATCACCATCCATAGAACCAAAGTTTCCCTGCCCATCAATGAGCGGATATCGCAAAGAAAAATCCTGTGCCAATCGCACCATTGCATCATACACAGAAGAGTCACCGTGTGGATGATAGTTACCCAGCACATCACCAACTACCTTCGCAGATTTTCGATATTTTGCGTTCGCGCGAAGTCCAGAGTCATACATTGAGTACAAGATTCTGCGATGTACTGGCTTCATACCATCACGAACATCTGGAAGTGCGCGCTGAATAATTACGCTCATCGCATAATCTAAGTATGAAGTCTCCATTTCACTAATAATCCCACGAGCCTCATCACCATCATAATTTACACCCTCAATATTCTCAGAATTTTCGTAATTATTTTCGAGTTCTGCCATAAGAAAAATTTAAAAAAGTCCAGCTTATTATATGAAAATAAGCGGACTTTGCAAGTTCGATTTCTTTTAAAAATCATCAAAATCAATCGCTGATGTCGACGATGGGGTGAAGACTCCGCTCGTGCTTCCAAAAATTCTTTCAGAAAGTGTTTGAATCGTATAAGTAATGCTCTGAGGCGACAAATAATCTTGAGAGCCTAGACCCAGCATGCGAGAAATGTGTGGGGTCACAAAAATCGCCACCACAATCACTACAAGACCAATCACAGCATAACGAATACTTCCGAGTGCTGAACTCACCTTATCATCATTTCCACCAGAAAGCACCAACATAAGCCCACCATAGACGATAAAAAATACCGCACAAACCATTGCTACGAGAACAATGAGAGAAATAGCAATACGAAGCATATCGCTGGTTGTGTAATTAACGGATGCATCAAGAATTGGAGTCGTCGCAGCGGAAACTGCTGGAATAAATGAAAAATCCATAGAAAATTAGTTAAGTTGGGTAAAATCTGACGAAGACGGCGCCACAATAGGATTGCCTGCATCATATGTAGCAGCTGACCCTCCAAAAATATTAGCAGAAATTTCCTGAATTGTGGAAAGAATTACGCCTGGTTGAAAATATTGCCCATATGGGAGCCCAAATAAATTCAGGAACATTGGTGCTACAAAAATAATAATTACCAAAATTCCAATTCCCAAAAAAGCATATCGGATATGATTTACCGCGGCCTGAACTTTCTGTTCATCACCTGCAGAAACTACCATCAAAAATCCTCCCCACACCGCATACGCCACTGCCAATATCATTGAAATAAAAACGACCGTGGCAATCCCGTACTTTACGATTTGCTCAAATGAATATGTCGCAAATACTGATCCATTCATAGTTTGATTGTAAAAATATAAAATAAAACCCTCAAAGCGAGGATATTATTTTGATCGTGCAATAATTTTTGCAAGAGTCTCAGAATATTGAGCCCCGTTTTTGATGTACTGCTCAGCAGTAGCCATGTCCATATCAAGAGTTTTTGTGTGTGGATCGTATGAACCCAATACTTTAATAAAACCATGTTTTGCAGACTGACGGTGTTCAGTAAGTACTACGCGATATTTTGCTACGTGCTTACGACCAACACGAGAAAGACGAATCTTAAGCATAAAAGAAAATTATAAATTATAAGTTATAAATTATAAATTTTGAATTCTTGAGGAGCGGATGACGATTTCCGCGTTCATTCGTAATTTTTAATTTCTAATAGTTTGGTGCCCAGGACGGGGCTCGAACCCGTACTCTCTTATGAGAAAGGGATTTTAAGTCCCTCGTGTCTACCATTCCACCACCCGGGCAAAATCCAAAATGGATTTTTCTGAAATGGATACACGAAACTAGAGAATCCCTTTTTTCTTGAGAGTCTTGATTGCTTTTGCAGAAAGACGCATACGAAGAACAAGACCAGTTTCAGGATCTTTAATATTTCTCCAAAAAAGATTTGGATAAAAACGACGCTTTGTGCGGCGTACAGAGTGTGATACATTATTTCCTACGGAAGTTCTTTTTCCAGTAAGTTGACAAACACGAGACATAATTTATATATTATCAAAAATAGAAAATTTTTACAAAACCTTTACTTCTACACCAACTCCTGAAGGAATATTGATAAACTGAAGCATTTCGAGAGTCTGAGGATTTGATTCAAGAACATCAATCAAGCGCTTGTGACGACGAATTTCAAACTGCTCACGAGCATCCTTATTTACGAAAGTAGAGCGGTTTACAGTGATTTTTTCAATTTTTGTTGGAAGTGGTACTGGACCAGCAATAGTCGCTCCGCTATCCTTGATAGTTGCGATAATTTTTCCAACTGCATCATCAACCATTCGGTGTTCAAATGCTTGTACAATAATACGAATCTTCCCTGCAGAAGACGCTTTTTTTGCTTTTGCTACCATAAAAAGTATAAAAAATAAAAGAATGTAAGGTCTTACCATCTCGAGAGATGCAATGACATTTCCTATAAGGACCTTCTCCGTCTTGCCAGACGAATCAAGCAAGACAAGAGAAAATACTTATATTTTCAAATTAAATTATTCAATTACACGAGCAACAACTCCTGAACCAACTGTACGTCCACCTTCACGAATCGCGAAACGAAGACCCTGATCCATGGCGATTGGAGCACCAAGAGTAATAGTCATCTGAATGTTATCACCAGGCATAACCATTTCTACACCAGCTGGAAGTTCGATAGAACCTGTAACATCTGTAGTACGGAAGTAGAACTGTGGTTTGTAACCCTGGAAGAATGGAGTATGACGTCCACCTTCATCTTTTGTAAGCACGTATACTTCTGCTTCAAATTTTGTATGAGGCTTGATTGAACCTGGTTTACAAAGAACCTGTCCACGTTCAACATCAGTACGTTCAATACCGCGAAGAAGAAGACCTGCATTATCACCAGCCTGTCCCTGTTCAAGTTGTTTGTGGAACATTTCTACACCAGTAACAGTTGTTTTCTGAGTATCACGGATACCAACGATTTCAATTTCGTCACCAATTTTGATAATACCCTGTTCAATTTTACCAGTTACTACTGTACCACGACCCTTAATAGAGAACACATCTTCTACTGGCATAAGGAATGGTTTGTCAAGATCACGTTCTGGAACTGGTACATAGTTTTCGATAGCTTCGAAAAGTTCAAGAACCGCCTTAGCTCCGTAAGGTTTTTCATAGTCTGTAGGATTTTCAAGAGCTACAAGACCAGAACCACGAATTACTGGAGTATCATCACCAGGGAAATCGTATGAAGAAAGAAGGTCACGAATTTCCATTTCAACAAGGTCAAGCATTTCTGCATCATCAACCATGTCACATTTGTTCATCCATACTACGATGTAAGGAACACCTACCTGACGAGCAAGAAGGATATGTTCGCGAGTCTGGGCCATAGGACCATCTGTAGCAGCAACCACAAGGATCGCAGCATCCATCTGAGCAGCACCAGTAATCATGTTCTTAACGTAGTCCGCGTGACCTGGACAGTCAACGTGAGCATAGTGACGAGAATCAGTTTGATATTCTACGTGAGCAGTGTTAATAGTAATACCACGAGCTCTTTCTTCTGGAGCTGAGTCGATTTCAGCAAAGTTTTTAGCTTCACCACCGAACTTGTTTGCAAGAACGATTGTAAAGGCAGCAGTAGAAGTAGTTTTACCGTGATCCACATGTCCAATAGTACCAATGTTCATGTGTGCTTTTGATCTATCAAATGTAGCCATATGAAAAGATTAAATTAAAAAATATAAAAAGCGTTTGAGATTATAATGGAAATTTTGAGAAAAGCAAAATTATTTCTTTGTTTTTCGCATTTTTTTACGAATACGGTTGATTGCTTTATTCATTTTTTTGCGTCCGTACGTAGTAAGTCTAGCCATAATAAAAAATATTTAAAGAATAAAAAGAAATTAGATCTTGTTAATATTGATAGAATATTTTTTGAATTTTGCAAGAACTATCTCCTTAGCATTCTTAAGCCAGAGTGTTTCTCCTTCGAAAGCGATACGCTTTTCTAGGTTCTTGTAGTGCTTGATGGCATTTTTGATTTTTCGTCCTGAATATACACCCTTTCTTTTCACTGAGTAGACAAGACTGCGTGGACGCTTATTTCGAAGTCACATACGAAAAAGAATTAAAAATAAAAAGTACTGAAATTATAAATGAACCTGAATTATCGCACAATTCCCGGTTCAATTAACTTTTCAAAAATGGTGGAGCCTAGGAGAGTCGAACTCCTGACCTTCTGCGTGCAAAACAGACGCTCTACCAACTAAGCTAAGGCCCCACTGAATATATGTGGCGGTGCTAACGAGACTCGAACTCGCGACCTCTGCCGTGACAGGGCAGCGCTCTAACCAACTGAGCTATAGCACCAAGCATTTGTGAAAGATAATCGCAAGTGCTGGCGTAGTATATATAACTTTTTTAAAAAAGCAAATAATTTTTTCAAAAAAGCAAGATTTTTTATGAGAAGAAAATATTTTTTGCTTTTGACAAGCGAAAAACTCAGCATAAAAAAATTAAATTTTTTGGTTTTTTTGAGAAATTTGGCGCAAAAAATCAAAATTTTTGTTCAAAAAAATGCCCGAATGGACATTTTTTTTTGGAAATTTTTTGAACTTTAAAACATTATTCGCGAATTGTGGAATGAATGTATTTGTACGACGCGAGCATTGCCGAAAGAATTCCCACTACCATGGCCGCCAAAAGTTCCACTGGCAAGAAAAATTCTGATAAATTTTTGTAAAATCCCGAAAACATTGTTGCGATATCAGCTGGCAAAATCTGCGCACCGCCCGTCACTTGAAATATGAAAAAAATCAAGAATGCGAGACACACTGCCAAAGTCGTATAAATAATCCCCTGTACCATGAGTGGTCCATAAATAAATGACGGACGACCTCCCACGAGTTCGATAATGCGCACCTCATCTTGCATAAAAAATACAAAATTTCGAATCGTCATATGCACCATCACAAACATTGTTATCAAAAACAATCCGATGAGCACATATACAGCCTGTGTGAGCAATCGAAGCAACTCTACTGTTTTCATAATATTCTGATACTGCGTCTGAAAATCAATCAATTGTTGCTGCATATCTCCTTCTTTATACGTGATAATATCCTTGTACGACTCAATGTATCGGCTGAAATCTTCATATTTTTCGAGTGGAATTTGAGAAAATTGCACCACGTTTGGGAGTGGATTTTCTTCTGCATCTTCGATTACAGAAGCCAAATCCGCATGTCGTTTGGCAAAAATCGTCCATGCTTCCTCGCGTGAAATATACGCCACCAAAATTCCTGGGAAACGATCCTTAGCGCCAGACAAAAATTCTTGTGGTCGAATCTGCGTATTATTGTATCATTTTTGAAAACTGATCGTCACCGCGATTTTATCGTTCACAGAGGCAATAAAAGTTTCCGAAGAATGTACGACCAGAAGCAAAATATTTACGAAAAAAACGAGTAATGCGATCGTCAAAATCGATGAAATCGACAAGAAAAAATTACGAAAAATATTTTTAAAAGCGTAACGAAGAATATTCATATTGCAAAAATTGGACAAAAAATTTTTGGCATTATATAAATTTTTTGAAAAAAGCGAAAGTTTTTTGAAAAAATTTTCACAAAAATTTGAGAAAAATGTTAAAAATTATTTTTCAAAATCAAAAAAATAATTATACTTGGAAAATTATTTTCAGATTTTTTGGATTTATGGGACTTTTTGAATTGCATTCCAAATATAAACCGACGGGCGACCAGCCACAAGCCATCGAAAAACTCGTGGCAGGACTTCGTGAAGGACTCGATTTTCAGACACTTCTCGGGGTGACGGGCTCAGGAAAAACATTTACTATGGCGAATATTATCGCCGAAATGGATCGTCCTGCGCTCATTATTGCGCACAATAAAACACTTGCTGCTCAGCTTGCACAGGAATTTAAAGAATTTTTTCCAAACAATGCGGTGCATTATTTTGTGAGTTATTATGATTATTATCAGCCGGAAGCCTATGTCGTGAAAACGGGCGCATATATCGAAAAAGAGGCGACTATCAACGAAGAAATTGATCGATTACGGCACGCAGCGACTGAAAGTCTTTTGACACGCCGAGATGTAATCATTGTGGCATCGGTTTCGTGTATTTATGGAATTGGAGAAGTTGATCAGTATCGCGATCAGGCACTCAAAATCGAAGTCGGAAAAAATTATGTTTTGGAAAATTTGCTACAGGAACTCGTGGCAATGCAATTCGTGCGCTCAACGGCCGATTGGAAACCTGGAATGTTCCTCGTAAAAGGTGATGTTTTGGAGATTTGGCCGAGCTCGAGCGAAGAAATTATTCGACTGGATTTTTTTGGTGACGAGCTCGAAAATATCACGAGAATCGAACATCTCACAAATGAACGTCTTGAAAATTTGGAAGAAATTTTGATTTTTCCTGCCAAGCATTTTGTGACCGAGAAAGGAATTATTGAGGAAGTTTTACCAAAAATCAAAGCTGAAATGGAATCACAGGTTGAATTTTTTCAAAAAAATGGAAAACTCGTGGAGGCAGAACGCATCAAAATGCGCACTGAATACGATATGGAAATGATGGCTGAGGTTGGCTATGTGAACGGAATTGAAAATTATTCAATGTATCTCGGTGGGCGAAATCCAGGCGATGCGCCAGCGACGCTCATAGAGTTTTTCCGACAATCTAACAAAGATGGCGGATTTTTGACATTTATCGATGAGTCGCATATCACGATTTCGCAAATTGGTGGAATGTACGCCTGAGATCGCGCTCGTAAAGAAAATTTGATTCAATACGGATTTCGCTTGCCTTCCGCGCTTGAAAATCGTCCACTCAAATTTGATGAATTTGAACAAAAAATCTGACAAACAATTTTTGTATCCGCCACACCCAACAAATACGAAGCTGAACATCAAAAGGCGGTGGCTGAGCAAATTATTCGTCCGACAGGATTGCTCGACCCAGAAATCAGCATTGAACCGATGGAATTCATGGTCGATAGTCTGATGAAAAATATTTCCGAGGTTATCGCTCGCGGCGAACGCGCGCTCATCACGACAATTACTAAAAAATCTTCCGAAGATTTGGCGCTCTATCTGTCAGAGAATGGCGTTAAGGTGCGATATTTACATTCGGAAATTGAGACCATCGAACGACTAGAAATTTTACGAGATTATCGTTTGGGCGAGATCGATGTCATCGTGGGTGTCAATCTTTTGCGAGAAGGGCTCGATTTGCCTGAGACGAGTTTTATCGGGATTCTTGATGCGGAAAAAATCGGATTTTTGCGATCCAAAACATCACTTTTGCAGATTATTGGACGTGGCGCGCGTAATGCTAATGGTCGCGTTGTGATGTATGTTCATGAAAAAAATCCGCAACATGCCGACAAAAAAACTGACGAAACTTCGATTATTCCTTGTCTTCAAGAGGCGGCTGAAAAAAATCTTGCAATTTCGACGGCAATGCGCGAGGCAATTTCTGAAACCTATCGTCGTCGCGCGATTCAGCATGAATATAATGTGAAAAATAATATTACCCCAAAAACCGTGATTTCGAGCATCAAAGAACTTTCTATTCCCAACAAAAAAACAGAAATTTTTGATGGTGGCAATATGACGCGAGAAAGCATCAAAACGCTCACGAAGCGCTTGGAACTCGAAATGGATGTGGCAGCGGCCAATCTAGATTTTGAAAAAGCAGCGGAAATTCGGGATCAACTCATGGCTCTCCGCAAGAAAAAATAACCTCAATTGAGGTTATTTATTGTGTTCGTCAATTATAGATACAGCGCATTGATCATCCATTGTTCATATAGAAGCGGTCAGTTATATTGGAAGCACGCCCTTGATCAACAATGAGCGAATCAGTCAATGCATTACGATGATGATCATTTGACCAATATACTGCCATACCTCCATATATTCTTCGATTCATATAGGTCGCTACACTCGGCAGCTGCAGTGTGTTGTTTGGAGAATTAAAATCAAGATGATTTCTAGTCGCATTATCTAAATCATTAATATATGGCACACTCCATCATGCTGGACATACCTCAGAAGGATTACCATTAGCGGCTTTTGCTCACGGTTGATTCCAAAATCATCAAAAAGCACCACCATCACCAAACCATGCATATGCATCACCATCAATATCTCTCACATTTAAGCCCCCATATCGAATATTGTCTTTTGGAATGCGTGTTGGACTCGTATTCCAATGATCAACTCAGTATTTAAATTGAGGCTCTGCGTTTTGCTGATATGTTACGAGCTCGTGTCCATCCGGAATCCGTCCCCATTGAAAGAGTGATCCAGCAGCATTGATATCACGCCAACTATTCGCTCGTTTTGTGAAATCAAAAACTGGAGAATTAAGATTTGCATAAGCTGCGCCAAGATTATTATTAAGCCACCATTTTCCGTCCTGTCACTTGATGGGCAGATAAATAAATTGATGTTCCATCTCTTTTGCCGTTTCTTTTCCTGCATAGTCACGAGTAATCTCTCCAAAGTGAGCATCACGAACCCCAGGAATAGCTCGAAGTTCAAATTTTGCCACTCAGCCATTAATAGTTGGATACGTAAATTCTCATAGTAATATACCCTTCATATCAGGACCAAAACCAGAGTTTATATCAAGTTTTTTCACTTTCAAATCACCTCCATGAATGGTTAACTTAGCAAGCATTCAAAAATTATGCTCTGAAATCGTATATTCTCTTTTATTCCATGAAAGTGTGACATCTCTCGATTGCCCATCTTCGGTTTTGTCAGCTGGGATGTTAATTGTCTGGGAAAATGGCTCCACTGCAACTTTCTTGCCTATAGCATCTGACCAATGCTCATACCCAAGCGCCTTGTGATTGAAAGGTATGCCTATAAAAATTTCTGTAGGTAAAATTCCTTGAAAATCAATCAATCAATCAATCCTTTTGTCCATCAGCCACTACACCACGATTCATATTCGCAGCTGATGTCTGACGCTTGTATGGATGATAGTCATCGTCATAAATAGAAGTAATATACAGGGCTGAATTCTCTAATGGATGTGCTGGTCAAGTAGGTATATTTACTTTTAACTCAAGTGTATGAGGATTATGAACCTCTTTCGATGTTTCAGTCAGCCCATCCTTCACAGTAGCCTTCGTCTTAATGGTATAGGTTCCATTTTCCAGATTTGGGAAAATACCAGTAGTATTTTCTGTAATCTGTGTTGTTCCCTTGAAGAGAAGATATTTTGGATTACTCACTCCATCAGGGTCTGTAATTCCATGAGAGGTGACAGTAATTTTTTTGCCCTCTACTTTTCCAGTTGGTTTCGCAAAGATGGTTGGAACATCATTCTTCTTACACACATTCCCAACTTTTGTGTACCCAGCATTACAAGCTTTTACTTCACATATTCACCAGGTCTTAGTAGCGGAATTCCATACTTGTTCTCCGGTACCATTGGCAATAGTACAAGTTCTTTTGTTTGGTATACATGAGTTTCCTTCTGCATGTGTTCCATTGTCACAAACAAATACCGTAAATGGATCTGATGCATGTGGATTGGGTTTTTCGGAAGTATTTCCTGTCAACCCATCCTTCACAGTAGCCTTCGTCTTAATGGTATAGGTTCCATTTTCCAGATTCGGGAAAATACCAGTAGTATTTTCTGTAATTTGCGTACTTCCCTTAAAGAGCATATATTTTGGATTACTTACTCCATCAGGATCGGTAATTCCGTGAGAGATAGCAGTAATTGTTTTGTCTTCCACTTTTCCAGTTGGCTTGGCAAAAGTAGTAGGAGCATCATTCTTTTTGCAGACATTCCCCACCTTAGTGTATCCAGTATTACATTCAAACTGACAAGCATTCCAAGTATTCGTAGTAGCATTCCAAGTCTGAGTAGCATTCTTGGAATTTGGGATTGCTGGAATACAGGCTCGTGTATTAGATTCACAAGAATTTCCATTTTTATGGAATCCAGGATTACAATTCTTGAGAGTACAAGCACCATAGGTTCCAGTGGCAGTATTAAATGTTTTCTCTCCACTTCCATTGACAAGAGTACAAGTTTCTGTTTTCTTTTTACACACTCCGTTATGTAATACCTCATGAGCCTGACATCTCGGAGTTGGAGGAGTTGGAGGTGTAGGAGGCGTTGGAGGCGTTGGAGGAGTTGGAGGAGTTGGAGGAGTTGGAGGCGTTGGAGGGGTGACTGGTGGAGGTGGAGGTGGAGTTGGAGTTGGTGTCGGAGTTGGAGTTGGTGTCGGTGTCGGAGTTACGGGAGTGTCAGGTTTACACTCATTTCCTACCTTCTTGTAACCAGTGTTACATGTTTTCACTTCACAGGCTCACCAAGTATTCGTTGTGGTGTTCCATGTTTGTTCTCCGGTACCATTAGCAATAGTACAAGTTTTTTTGTTGGGAACACAAGAATTTCCTTCTTTGTGAAATCCAGGATTACAATTCTTGAGAGTACATGGTCCGTATACATTCGCGGCTGCATTCCAAGTTTTTTCGCTATTTCCGTTGGCAATATATCCAGCATCAGTAGAACTACAAACTTGTGTTGTGTTCACACATACTCCAGCATTGTTGCGCACCTGATTTGGAAGTGGGCATGATGGTGGTGGAGTGGGTATTGGTGGAGTTGGAGGGTTTGGGTTGGTTGGGGGAGTTGCTGGATTGGAAGTAGGAGGTGGAGTCACGACTGTTCCAACACTTGCTAATTTGTCAGCATTTTTGTTGCTGTCTTGATTCTTCATGGAAATATCTCCATTGAGCATATCTCCATAGATGTATCGTTTAAATCCTTTGTAGTCTACGGTAA